>Ga0209489_100455_pt1 | contig 76155 bp, 39 predicted proteins | sample SiratrowhiteBW_FD_187527 | JGI IMG/M metagenome (GOLD analysis project Ga0209489, IMG submission 187527) | Root nodule microbial communities of legume samples collected from California, USA - Siratro white BW (SPAdes) (version 2) | ecosystem: Host-associated > Plants > Roots > Nodule | place...
TATATATATATATATATTGATGTAACTTAGTGTCTATAAAAAAAGACCTATGCAATCAAATCTACGACCATGGATGAAAAAGTCTAGAATCCTCCACAGTTTATTAAATTTATTAAATACCAGTCATGTACAATATTTTTGAATTTTCTTCCAACTAAATTATATTTTTATAATAGAAATTAAAAAAGTAACAAATATTTTTTAATTACATACAGTGAAAAACTGAAAAATATTTATCTTGGTTTAATAATCGAATAAGTATGTAAAATAAGTATTTAGTTATACTTTAAAAATAAAAAAAACACTCGATATATGAAATTTGACAAATATCAGATAAATACGATGCTTTTAATTGTATCTAATAATACAGCAATTTTATCTTTTCTTACTTAGAAAAAGGATTAATTTTGTGTGACCTGCATTGGAAAAATTTAAATATATACAGTACATTTCATAAATAAATACACAAATAGCCGAAATATAGCGTGTTAAAGAACTTAACTTTCTCGTATCACAGATAATGTAAGAAGACTAATTCATTTGGGTTGGTAAGGTGAAAAAAGTAAAAATGAAATTGGCAACAACTCTATTGCCATTTCTCCAACGCTAAGAAAGCTCTGCGTCTTTGCCATTAAGAAATGCAAAAATATTCTCAATAACGAAACAAAATGAAAAAAATGACTGAATAATAAATAAATTAATGAATTACTACGTGTGTGATGTGGCAAGGAAATGTCAAAAGAAGATTACAGTGAAATTGAATTGAAGGGTTTGCATGAAGAAGAGAGAGTGGGAGGGAGGAGGCTTTCACATATTGTCCTTCAATCACGGGATTCCACGTGGACCCTTCCCATTCGTGGACCCCACGCTGACGTGGTGGAGGTGTGTGTGCGCGAAAACTCAAAACTCAAAGTTGATTATATATTTACCAACACAGAGAAGAAGAGAGAGAGAGAGAGAAACGCGATTTGTTGATGCAACTACGCGGTGCGAGTGGCCGTCCCAAAGAGGCACACACAGAGAAAGAGAGAGGGAGAGAAACGCGATTTCTAAATATTTCAATTTTTTTTTTATTTATTTTTATTTTTTTGTTTTGAAAAAACTTAGAAACTGGCATTTATTTTTCTTTCTCTTCCCAAACAACACTACTCGTCTTTTTGTTCATCTTTCGTTAGCTCCCCCTGCTTTCTAGGGCTGCGAACAACCGAAACATTTTCCGGAAAATTAGAAAAAATTAGATTCATCGAACGGAGTTTAAAAAAAAATTAAAAAAAAAATTAGGAAAAGGAAACGCGGAGAGAACTGAATTGACAAATCGGAAAGCAGAACGTGGGAATCGCAATCTGGTAGATCTTGCTGCCATTGTTGATCGGCGGGGAGGGGCGCATTTGCTGCTGCTGGAATCGCAGATTGTTTGGTTTGGGGGATTGGTTTGAATGGTGTTTTGGCGTTTCCCTTTTCGGAGGGAAATCGGAGGGTGTGGTAGGTAGTTGGTGGATCTGGTGAATGGTCATCGGATGATAGAGGTGTTCATATGTTTCAAGGATCGAAAGGGAAAACGATGAAATGGGTTACATTGCTTAAGGACTTCAAAGAGAAGGTTGGCCTCACTCAATCGCCATCCTCTGCTGCTCCTTCTGCTTCTGCTTCTCCTCCCTCCTCTTCTTCCCGCGACAACAATGTCTTTTCAACTTCGCAATCCTCTTCTTCGTCCCCTACCAGGTCCTTATATTTCTATATTTTGTTTATTTTATTTTTTGGGTTTATGCTACTCTTACTTACGTGGTTAAGTTTGAGCATTGAAAAATTGTTGTTCGAGTGGAATGATTTGAGTGTTGCATTGACTTTGATTTGCTCGTAAAGATACAATAGAAGATAGAGAGAGGTGGCTGTAGTTTGTGTCTTTTGAACTGTGGAAGGATGGAATAGATTATGGTTAAGGCATATTCGTAGAGTTAGGTGCAGTTGTAAGATCCTATTACTTTCTGTTTGCTGCTATATATTTTTTTTTTTTTGAGGTGCTGTTTATGTGAGTTGTCGATGCTAAGTTGTAAGGAGCTAAGGATTGTTCTGAGGTCAGGTTTTGGTATATGAAAGGAACAGTGCTAGGCAGAAAAAAGCTTGGTTCTAGAAGTATGGTGCTCAAAATCGTGTGTTTTCCGCATCTTATCACTTTCCTTTTAGAATTTGCAGTGGATTTACATGTGATAGTTGTATTTTTGTTGCGCACAAGATTGCCGTTTTTAATGATAAGTTTTAACTTGTCCGCATGATTACTAAACCTATTTCCCTGTGTGGGAGTCTGCAACTAGCTCCATTTTGTTGACTTTTTTCTCTACTAACGTTCCAGTTTTGTACTGGTGTATGGTGCAAATATTGGTTTATTTGTTAGTTATTGGAGCTTAACTGCATGATAGGTCATTTCTGCATCATGGGTACCTTAATTACGAAATGGGAGTTTGGATTTTTGAGCATGTATGCTTTTCTGTTTATTTAGATATTTGCGGCTGCCAAAACATTCATATTTATTAGTTGCAAGACTGAAGACTAGCCAATTGTTTAAAATGATGAAAACATGTTAGTTTTTAGTTTTACACATCCATTAGATTTGTTAGTTGATGCATGATTTTGTTGCCGCATTGCAGCATTGACATATTTCAGCACATTTCCTGCATTATATTATGTTTGGGTGAACTAGTGTATTAATTGTACTGTATATTAAAATACTTTTATTTGATGCATCAAATTTCGAGTTCTAATGTGTTTCATAATTTTCACACGGATTGTTTTTTGTTATGACACGCTCTCGTTAAGATGTTAGATGAGATTTTGACCTTTTATATCTTTAAATCAGGGACAAACATGAACTTGAATTGGACTTCAAGAGATTCTGGGAAGAGTTTCGGTCATCCAGCTCTGAGAAGGTTTTTGTCATTGCTTATTTTCTTTTGACTGTCTCATGCAAATTTGACATGTTGTAGTTGACGATGATAAATCAGGAGTTGCTTATGCTTTCTCATTTCCTTGCAGGAAAAAGAAGCCGCCTTGAATTTGAGCATAGATGCCTTTTGTAGATTAGTGAAGCAGCATGCTAATGTAGCTCAGTTAGTTACAATGTAATGAAACACTTTTTCCTTCGCTTAATTGCACTGCTACCCATAACTTAATCTATATGAACATCATTGTTTTGATTAGGTGGTAGGGGGAAATGTTTTGTCCTCAAGTAGTAGGGTTATTGGATTTGTAGAATGATAAGCCTAAACCTACTTTGCATTGTCAGTTAGAAGTTACAACATTCTTTTGTATGTATTTGCTTTGGTTGTTTATGGTGCAGGAATGCTACTCATCTGCTTAACTTTTATGCTCTTGTGCTTTGGAATGAATAGGCATTGATGGGGTGAACATGGTGACATTTAAGTGTTTTGTAACTAAAGTGGGCTTAAAGTCGAAGTGTTCTTGGTGATCAAGTGAACTTTAAATATCTAGTTGATGCACCTTGTGATTCAGAAGACTAAAAACTATTTTAAAACTATGGATGTTGTTTTTTGGTTGAAGTTGAGAACTTGTCCCATTCTGTTACAAACCGGCGAATTAGGAATGAGAAAGAAAAGAAAGATTTTATATTATAGGATTCAAAGAACAATGAATAGAACGGCGATCTCTTCTCTAAAGGTTTCCCCTTCACAAAGAGCTTATATTCTATTTCATTCAAATGATACAAACGAGCATTAATCCTTTTTCCTTACATCCTCTTATTTATTTAACTCATTAGCCCCTTAACTAACTAATCAATATCCTGACTGTTTTAACTAACTGCCTTTTCCCGATGTCTTAACAACCGCTGCCGTGAGTATATGTCCAGATACCATTATAATAAAATGAACTTGGGAGTTGGTTTACATATTCCCATTTCCATTTTGAAGATTTTGAAAAATATAGATTGCGTCTTCCTGGTTAGATATATATGCTATTCTTGAAAATGCTAAAATATGTTATTCATCTTGGTGATTGGACTTTATTAACTGGCTTTTGTAATGTTGATGGGAAACAGGTTAGTTGAAACCCATATATTCTCATTTGTTGTTGGAAGAGCATTTGTGACGGATATAGAGAAGTTAAAAATCAGCAGTAAAACAAGGTCTTTGGATGCTGCTCAAGTTTTAAAGTTTTTCTCAGAAGTCACAAAGGTTTCTCTCAGTCATTTCTTTATGTCTTTTTTCCCCTGCTTTTCTATTTGCTTTTAATATTTACAGAGATTCCTTCCCATGCAGGATGGAATCAGTCCAGGGGCAAATTTATTAACTTCAGTGGAAATCCTTGTCTCTGGGGTATGGTTCTAGAATAGTTTTTTTTGCCAAGTCAGTTTTTATTAGGAGCTATAGAATACATGTTAATTTATTTACAGAAAAATTTGCATTTGTGTCTCCATCTGTTATTTGCTTAGATTGAAATATTTGTGTTATCAATACTGGTGATCTTGATCTGTCATGCTATTAGTCATTAATGCTTGCTCGTGTTAGGTTTGTTGCTTAGTGTGGTAATCTGGTTGGTGTTACTGAGACCCATTGTATTTGTGTAATTGTATATTCCTAAATTTTCTCATGAGCTTTAAGCGGTAGTTTTTATGTATATACCTTTTTTGTAGCCTATTGACAAGCAATCTCTACTTGACTCTGGGATATTTTGCTGTCTCATTCAAGCTCTGAATGCCCTTCTCGATCCCGATGTAGCCATTCAAAGGTCAAATAGTGCTATCGATCGTGAAGAAAACCTCATATTACAAAAAGATTATGATGGTGAAGTTGGGAAAAACCGCCGGCTTGAGGTTCTGTTCTCTGCATGATATCCGTGCCTTGAATATGTATTTTTACTTTTTTAGACATGATCGTAGGACAAACCATTTATTTTAAAGAGTTCCTCCTGTTTATATTTGTGGTTTTGTAAACTCTATATTTCCTTAGTCTGAGAGCATAAACCATAAAAAATGACTTGGTTATGAATAACTAATTGGGATATTCTAAAATCACCTGTGCATTTCTTAATTTGCATTTTAAACTATTTTCCTTGTGCAGGTAGAAGGAAGTGTTGTGCATATCATGAAAGCTCTAGCAAGCCATCCATCAGCAGCACAGAGTTTGATAGAGGATGATTCACTTCAGTTGCTTTTTCAAATGGTTGCCAAGGGATCTTTGATTGTTTTCTCTCGTTACAAGGAAGGACTTGTTCCATTGCACAGCATACAACTTCACAGACATGCTATGCAGGTAAACTGTGGTACATTTGTCTGCAGTCAAATTAATATGGGACTTGGTGTAAATATTGCATATGATAAATAATTTGAGCTGATATTATTATTCTCATGGTTGAATATTGAATATTTATGTTTTTGCTGCTTACAATTCTAGATACTTGGTCTTCTTTTGGTAAATGACTATGGAAGCACGGCTAAATACATCCGCAAGCATCATTTGGTATGCCATCTATCTTTAAAATCTAAATACTTTTGTATGTCAAAGAAGTTGTCTCAGAACTGGTATTATATTTCTCGTTTATATATTATTACCATGCAGTTTTTTTTTTTTCTTTTTTATCACTTTGATGGTATATGTCAATGTTCAACAGCATCTGTGGGGTAGTTTGCAATGATACATTATTATGTTATGTTTCCAAGAGTAGAAGCTTAAATTATTTATTATTATTGTTGTTGTTTTGTTATTATTTTGCTTTTAGTAATTGGTGAAGGGGAGGGTTGGTGTAGTTATAAGATTTATTGTGACAAAAGGATCTCCTTTTGGTCTCTTGCAATCTCATGTAAACTGAGGAGCAAACTGGTTTGCTATGCTATTAGATGTTCTACTCTTTACAAAACATTATATCACATGATCCTTTGTACTAATTACATACATGCAAAATATTCTGCGGGTTTGAGAAAAATGTGTTCTGTAGTAGAAATTCAGATTTGTTATCAACTGCAAAAAAATCTGTTCGGTCATGTCAGGCTCTTCCTGGCAAAGCTTAAGGGATGGGCGAGGGAAAACAATTATAAACATGAGGCAGGGGTGCTAACAATTTAGTTTGGGGGAGAAATTATGAACAGATATAGAGTAGTTGGATTTATAGTAACAGTCAATACTGTTCTTGAATGATTGATTTGGTTTATTGACCAGTTTGATTATTCATAGAAAATGACAAGGGATTGGTCTATTTATATCGACTAAGCATTTGCTGTGAAATGTGTAACTAATCAGTTTAGAACTTTTAGAAACATATCTTCAGCGATCAACTGCCTGACACTAGATATTTCTACATAAATCTAGCAATCTTAACATAATAATCACAATGTCATGAAACATTAATACTGAATTTTTCTTTTGTTCAAGCAAAAGACGGTTCTGAAAGTTGTCATATAGTTAATGAAATTGTTGTAATTGAACCAATAGCTCTGTGCTCAAGTCACATCTTAATAAAATAAATAAAATTGTTAAACAATCATGTCTTATTGTTTTAAATTTGAAAGTATCTGTGTCCCCTGACTCTGAGTTGGATGATGCTTTAAGTGAGTTATCAATAATGAAGTTAGTGCATGTCATGTGGCTTCGATGCAGTTTCATTTTTTGTAGAATATTGAACTAATGTTCATCCATATTGTTCATTGTATTCATTATATGTTTTTGAAATTAATCATGTGATTATTTTTCCTCCATGCAGATAAAAGTTCTTTTATTGGCTGTAAAAGATTTTGATCCTGATTGTGGAGATGCTGCATATACAGTAGGCATTGTTGATTTGTTACTCAAGTGTGTAGAGTTGTCGTATAGAGCTGGTAATTTTCTAATTTTGTCATGAGAGCAACGATGGTGTTCAAATACACATAACAATATCATCGGCTAAAATGTGGTTAAATATATTTATTTTACAGTTATCTTTTAAAGGATGGCAACTTTTTGTAGTTCTGATTTGTTATATTGGTTCTGCAGAGGCTGCTAGCGTCAGACTTCGAGAGGATATACATAACGCCCATGGATATCAATTCCTAGTTCAATTTGCACTAACTTTGTCCAACATGACAAAGAGTCAGGGCTTTCAATCTGTTCATTCAGATACATTTGATGATCAAAATATTACTTCAGATGGATCCCAAAATATCAGAGAACAAAATTCCAATGAAAAAGAACAGTCCTCCAGTGAATATCTTTCGCCCACATTGTCTAGGTTGCTAGATGTCCTTGTTAGTCTAGCTCAAACTGGACCAAATGAGTCTCCACGTGCTTATGTAGGTAAGGGTTCTAAATCTACTCAGAACAAAGGTGGTGGTCATAGCAAAAGTCGTACCTTATCTTCTGATTGGCTTGGTGATGAACCTTGGGAGAAGGAAAATGATAAAATTAAAGACCTTGAAGCAGTCCAGATGTTACAAGATATTCTCCTCAAAGCTAATAGCTGGAAGTTGCAGGCTGAAGTATTAAATAGACTTTTTAAATTATTTTCAGGCCACATAGAGAATTATAGCTTGTGTCAGCAATTACGAACTGTTCCACTTTTAATCCTAAATATGGCCGGTTTTCCTTCTCATTTGCAAGAGATAATCTTGAAAATTCTAGAGTATGCTGTGACTGTAGTAAATTGTGTTCCTGAACAAGAGCTACTTTCACTTTGCTGTTTGTTGCAGCAACCAATAACCTCAGCACTGAAGCAGACAATTCTTTCTTTCTTTGTAAAACTCTTGTCCTTTGACCAACAGTACAAGAAAGTTTTGAGAGAAGTTGGTGTTTTGGAAGTTATGTTAGATGATCTGAAGCAACACAGGATTTTGGCTCCTGATCAACAGACTGTTAACGGAGAGCAGTTGGAGAGAAAAAATAGCTCAAACAATTTCAAGAAACATATGGATAATAAGGATGTTATCATTACTTCACCCAAGCTTATGGAATCTGGTTCTGGCAAGTTCCCTATTTTTGATGTAGAAGGTACAATTGCTATTGCCTGGGACTGCATGGTGTCCTTATTGAAGAAAGCAGAGGCTAATCAAGCTTCATTCCGCTCAGCTAGTGGTGTGAATGTGATATTACCTTTTCTGGTGTCTGATGTACATCGTTCAGGGGTTCTTAGGATATTGTCATGTCTTATAATTGAAGATACATCTCAGGTTTGTTCATATTCTCTAAAATAAATTCTGTTCTCTAAATTTGGACTGGATTTGTGATGTTATCAGAAACCAGTAATTCTTGAATGTGTGCGGATGCATTCTGTCTACAAAATTACCTAAGTGTTGTTTCATTTTAAATCATCATGATGACTATCCGATTGTAACTTTTGCCAGGCTCATCCTGATGAACTAGGCGTATTGATTGAAATTTTGAAAAGTGGAATGGTTACCAGTGCTTCAGGATCCCAATACCGGCTTTCCCTTGATGCAAAGTGTGACACTATGGGAGCACTATGGCGGATCCTGGGAGTTAATAATTCTGCTCAGAAGGTTTTTGGCGAAGCCACTGGTTTTTCCCTTTTACTCACAACACTCCATGGGTTCCAAAGTGATGGGGGGGACTCGGATCAATCTTCATTGAATGTTTACATTAAGGTGTTTACGTATTTGTTGCGTGTTGTAACTGCTGGAGTATCTGACAATGCTGTTAATAGAATGAAGTTACACACAATTATATCATCACAAACTTTCTTTGATCTTCTTAGTGAGTCTGGCTTATTGTGTGTTGAGCATGAAAAACAAGTCATCCAGTTGATGTTGGAACTTGCCCTTGAAATTGTTATTCCGCCTTTCTTAGCATCCGAGGGTTTGACAAAATCAAATGCAATTGAGAATGAGTCGTCTCATAATCTTTTAATGACTCCATCAGGTCCAATTAATCCTGACAAAGAGCGTGTTTACAATGCCAGTGCTGTTAGAGTTCTGATTCGTTCGTTATTGCTGCTTACTCCTATGGTGCAGTTAAAACTTTTAGACCTGATTGAAAAGTTGGCCCGTGCTGGTCCATTCAATCAGGAAAGCCTCACGTCTATAGGTATGTACTATATTGTTTCTTGTTATCTGTGATTCTTTAATGCTCACTTGATTTTTTATGTTATATATAGGCTGTGTGGAACTTTTACTAGACACAATCCACCCTTTTCTTTTGGGTTCCTCTTCTTTGCTGACTTACGCATTGAAAATTGTGGAAGTTCTTGGTTCTTACAGGTATGGAGAATATTATTACTGCCGTTGTGCTAAAATTATGGCATTTTAATCTACTACTATACTTATATTTGAATAAAAATATGTTTCTGTTGATTAGGCTATCTGCATCTGAACTTCGAATGCTCATTAGATATGTTCTGCAAATGAGGATGAAAAATTCAGGTCATATAATTGTTGAAATGATGGAAAAGTTAATTCTGATGGAAGACATGACCTCAGAAAATATTTCTCTGGCACCATTTGTGGAGATGGATATGAGCAAGATTGGGCATGCAGCCATTCAGGTTTCCTTGGGTGAAAGATCATGGCCCCCAGCTGCTGGTTATTCATTTGTTTGTTGGTTCCAGTTTCGTAATTTTTCAAAATCACAATCAAAAGACACTGATGTTTCAAAATCTGCCTCTTCAAAGAAGCGCTCTGGTTCAAGTGGGTTGCATGAGCGACATATCTTAAGGATTTTTTCCGTTGGTGCTACAAACAATGATACTGCAACCTATGCAGAACTATATCTCCAGGAGGATGGTGTTCTAACCCTTGCCACCAGCAACTCTTCTTTCTTATCATTTTCTGGTTTAGAACTTGAAGAAGGAAGATGGCATCACCTTGCAGTCATTCACAGCAAACCAAATGCTCTTGCTGGGCTCTTCCAAGCTAGTTTTGCGTATGTTTATCTTAATGGAAAGCTAAGACACACTGGAAAATTAGGATATTCACCTTGCCCACCTGGTAAACAATTGCAGGTCACTATTGGGACATCAGTTGGAAATGCTAGAGTTAGTGACTTGACATGGAAACTACGCTCTTGCTATCTTTTTGAGGAAGTGCTTACACCAGGATGTATTTGTTTTATGTACATACTTGGTAGAGGATACAGGGGACTCTTCCAGGACACGGATCTTCTTCAATTTGTACCTAACCAGGCCTGTGGTGGTGGTAGTATGGCCATATTAGATTCTTTAGATGCTGATTTGACTTTGGCTGCTAATGGTCAGAGAATGGATTCTACTAGCAAGCAGGGAGATTTAAAAGCAGATGGGAGTGGAATTGTCTGGGATTTGGAGAGACTTGGAAACCTTTCTTTACAGCTTTCTGGAAAGAAACTTATTTTTGCATTTGATGGAACTACCACAGAATTCATTCGATCATCGGGTAGCTTTTCAATGCTTAATCTGGTAGATCCTATGTCTGCCGCGGCCTCTCCAATTGGAGGTGTGTAACTAAATTAGAAAGTTACAAGTTATGTTTCTCTTATTTTATTTGTGTTTCTTCAATCTCAGACTTATTTTCATTTTGGGGATTGCAGGTATTCCACGTTTTGGACGTCTCTGTGGGGATATTTATATCTGTAAGCAAGGTGTGATTGGAGAGACAATCCGCCCTATTGGTGGGATGGAACTTGTTCTTGCTCTTGTTGAAGCAGCAGAAAATAGGGATATGCTACATATGGCCCTAACTCTCCTTGCGTGTGCACTTCATCAAAATCCTCAGAATCTTAAGGACATGCAAACTTATAGGGGCTACCATCTGCTTGCCCTTTTTCTGCGTCGTAGAATGTCATTATTTGACATGCAATCTCTTGAGATCTTCTTTCAGATTGCTGCATGTGAAGCTTCTTTTTCTGAACCAAAAAAGTTGGAGACTATGCAGACTATTCTGTCTCCTGCTTCATCTCTGCTGGAAACTGGTCTTGAGGATAATTTTTTGTCAAAGTTTCCGGATGAGAATTCTTCAGTTGGATCTCCTGGGGACATGGATGATTTTTCTGCACAAAAAGATTCATTTAGTCACATTTCAGAGCTGGAAAATACTGATGTTGCTGCTGAAACTTCAAATTGCATTGTCTTGTCAAATGCAGACATGGTTGAACATGTTTTATTGGATTGGACGTTGTGGGTAACTGCCTCAGTTTCAATCCAAATTGCATTACTTGGATTTCTTGAAAATTTAGTGTCCATGCATTGGTACAGAAATCACAATCTTACAATTTTGCGGCGCATTAACCTTGTTCAGCATTTACTAGTGACGTTGCAAAGGGGTGATGTTGAGGTTCCTGTCCTTGAAAAATTGGTTGTACTACTTGGGGTCATTTTGGAGGATGGCTTTCTATCTTCTGAGCTTGAAAATGTGGTTAGATTTGTGATTATGACATTTGATCCCCCAGGGTTGGTTCCACAGCGTCCAATTATGAGAGAATCAATGGGTAAACATGTAATTGTCAGAAATATGTTACTAGAGATGTTTATTGATCTACAAGTCACTATTAGATCAGAAGAGTTGCTTGAGCTGTGGCATAAAGTTGTTTCCTCTAAGTTAATTACGTATTTTCTTGATGAAGCAGTTCATCCCACAAGTATGAGATGGGTCATGACTCTACTTGGTGTGTGTCTTACTTCCTCGCCAACGTTTGCAATTAAATTTCGCACAGGTGGAGGTTATCAAGGTTTAGTTCGGGTGCTACCCAGTTTCTATGATTCCCCAGACATCTACTATATTCTATTTTGTTTGATATTTGGCAAGCCAGTTTACCCAAGATTACCAGAGGTCCGAATGCTGGACTTTCATGCCCTTATGCCAAATGATGGAAGTTTTACAGAACTGAAGTTTGTAGAGTTGTTGGATTCTGTAATTGCCATGGCAAAAACAACTTTTGATAGAGTAAGCATGCAAGCAATGCTTGCCCACCAAACTGGTAATCTTTCCCAGGTTGGTGCAAGCCTTGTGGCTGAACTTGTAGAGGGAAATTCAGACATGGCTGGTGAGCTTCAGGGGGAAGCTCTGATGCACAAGACATATGCTGCTCGCCTTATGGGTGGAGAGGCATCGGCCCCTGCTGCTGCAACTGCCGTTCTAAGATTTATGGTTGATCTGGCTAAAATGTGTCCCCCTTTTACTGCTGTTTGTAGACGTGCAGAATTTCTTGAAAGCTGCATAGATCTGTATTTTTCTTGTGTGAGGTTTGTTAGGGATAACCTCTATATCTTTTATTTTTATTGTTTTAATTTGTATTCTCTCAACTTTTTATTTCCTCTGTAATCATATGTTGACTACTTAACCTGGTCATCATCAGTCCAATTGAATTGAGTCGTTGTTATTGAATTAAACCCTTTTGCTTTTGCAGGGCCGCACATGCTGTTAAAATGGCCAAAGAACTCTCGGCAGTGACAGAAGAGAAAACCTTAAATGATTGTGATGATACGTGCAGTTCCCAAAATACATTTTCTAGCTTGCCTCTGGATCAGGACCAGTCTATCAAAACCTCCATCAGTGTTGGAAGTTTTCCTCAAGGACAGGTAAGTTCAAGTTCTGATGACATGACTGCACCACCAAACTCTATGGCCGGTGAGAGATCACAGAATAATATCACTGTCTCTGAGCTGGAGTCAAATAAATCTGTCCGTGAAGACATACAAACTGTTCAGAGCTTGGATGGTGATAATGCTGATCAAGCCTCTGTTGCTTCCAGTGCCCATGAATTCAGCTTTCACAGCGTCAAAGGCAATTTGGACATTCTCCAACCGACAGATTCCCAGAGTTCAGCCTCCTTTGTTGCTCTGGATTCTCCCGTATTCTCAGAAAAGTCCAGTTCAAGAATGCCCCATACGCCTTCTTCGGCACCAGTCGCATTGACATCTTGGCTGGGAAGTGCCAACCATAATGAAGCTAAGTCTCCCTTGACTGCCACTCCTTCTTTTGACTCTGCCATGTCTGCTACAGAGTTTGATTTATCTTCAAATCAAAAGTCTAGTTCTCAAGGACCATCTTCTGCGAATGCTCACTTTACTGTTACCTCAAAGCTGCTTTTGGACACAGATGATTCTGGATACGGTGGTGGTCCATGTTCTGCTGGAGCTACTGCTGTCTTAGATTTCATTGCAGAAGTCCTTTCTGATTTTGTGACGGAACAGATCAAAGCATCACAGCTCATAGAGAACATCTTGGAAAGTGTTCATCTACATGTTGATGGTGAGTCTGTGTTAGTTTTCCAAGGTTTATGCCTTAGTAGGTTTATAAACTTTCTTGAAAGACGACTGTTACGTGATGATGAAGAAGATGAGAAAAAATTGGATAAGATTCGCTGGTCCTCTAATTTGGATGCTTTGTGCTGGATGATTGTGGATCGGGTATACATGGGTGCTTTTCCTCAGCCTTCAGGGGTACTGAAAACTCTTGAGTTCTTATTATCAATGCTGCAATTGGCAAACAAAGATGGTAGAATTGAAGAAGCTGCTCCTAGTGGAAAGAGGCTTTTATCAATATCAAGAGGAAGTAAGCAATTAGAGGCTTATGTCCATTCAATTCTTAAAAACACTAATCGAATGATATTATATTGCTTTCTCCCATCGTTCTTAGTCAATATAGGGGAAGATGATCTTCTTCTACGGTTGGGTTTGCTTAATGAACCAAAAAAGAGATTGTCCTCTACTTCCTCTCAAGATGAATCAGGAATTGACATTAGTACAGTCTTACAATTGTTGGTTGCTCATAGAAGAATTATATTCTGTCCCAGCAACATTGATACAGATCTTAATTGCTGTCTATGTGTGAATCTGATATCTCTTCTTCATGATAGAAGACAAAATGTACAAAATATTTCCATTGATGTGTTCAAGTATCTTCTGGTACATAGGAGAGCGGCATTAGAAGACTTGCTTGTTTCTAGACCTAATCAAGGGCAGCAACTTGATGTGCTCCATGGTGGTTTTGATAAATTATTGACGAGGAGTTTATCTGAGTTTTTTGAGTGGTATCAAAATGTTGAACAGGTTGTGAATAAGGTGTTGGAGCAGTGTGCTGGAATTATGTGGGTGCAGTATATTGCAGGATCAGCAAAGTTTCCAGGAGTGAGAATCAAAGGCATGGAAGGTCGTCGTAAGAAAGAAATGGTAAGGAAGTCTCGAGAAGCTGCAAAATTGGATTTAAGGCACTGGGAGCAGGTAAATGAGCGAAGATATGCACTGGATTTAGTTCGTGATGCAATGTCCACGGAGTTGAGAGTTGTTAGGCAAGATAAGTATGGATGGATTCTACATGCAGAGAGCGAGTGGCAATGCCATCTACAGCAACTTGTGCATGAACGTGGGATTTTCCCACTAAGTAAACCCTTTGTCACAGAAGAGCCAGAATGGCAGCTTTGTCCCATTGAAGGTCCTTATCGAATGCGGAAAAAACTTGAATGCTGCAAACTTAAAATTGATACCATACAGAATATTCTTGATGGGCAGTTTGAATTAGAGAAAGCAGAATTTTCTAAAGGAAAAATTGAAAATGGTCCTGATGCATCAGACTCAAAACCTTATTTTCAACTTTTGACTGATGATGGCAAGCATAATGGTTCTGACAGTGAGCAGTTTGATGAACCTTTCTTTGATAAGTTGGATAGTGTCAAAGATGCTGTTTATGATAAGAATGAGTGGAATGATGACAAGGCAAGCAGCATAAATGATGCAAGCCTCCATTCTGCACTTGAGCATGGTGCTAAATCTAGTGCAATATCTATCCCAATAGAAGAAAGCACACAAGGAAGATCTGATATGGGTTCTCCAAGGCAATCCTCTTCAATGAGAATTGATGATGTTAAGATTGCCGATGATAAATCTGATAAAGAACTGCACGACAATGGTGAATACTTGATCAGACCTTTTCTGGAACCATTTGAGAAAATCCGATTTAAATACAACTGTGAACGGGTTATGGGTCTTGACAAACATGATGGCATATTCCTGATAGGTGAATTCTGTTTGTATGTGATTGAAAACTTCTATATTGATGATTCTGGTTGCTTTTGTGAGAAGGAATGTGAAGATGAGCTCTCAGTTATTGATCAGGCTTTGGGTGTCAAGAAAGATGTTACTGGCAGTGTGGATTTTCAATCCAAATCAACTTTGTCATGGAACACACCGGTTAAATCATTGGTTGGGGGAAGAGCGTGGGCGTATAGTGGTGGTGCATGGGGTAAGGAGAAAGTACATACCAGTGGAAACTTACCTCATCCTTGGCGCATGTGGAAGTTTGACAGTGTTCATGAGATTTTGAAACGTGATTACCAACTTCGTCCTGTTGCTATTGAAATATTTAGCATGGATGGATGTAATGATCTCTTGGTTTTCCACAAAAAAGAGAGAGAAGAAGTTTTTAAAAATCTAGTTGCCTTAAATCTTCCTCGGAATAGCATGTAAGATTTATCTCCTTGGCTTTAATAATTTGCTTGGTACTGGATTTTTTGTAGTTTTATTTTTTTTCATAACGTATTAGCAATTGCAAGTAGCGTATCTTTGGAAACTATTGCTAGTTTTTTTTATCTTAGCATTTATGCTACAATATTGACGAGTTGTAGCATAAAAAACTGAGGACTTCTGGTGTTTTTCTTTTTAAGTTGTTTAATACTCTCTCTGTCCATAATTATGAGACATTGTTTTGAAATTTCCTGATCCCCTTTCTATAAGACTCTTATAGAATTGTCCCTTGCGTTATTTTTTGACCAAAATACCCTTGATTATTTTAGTTAGTAAATAATAAATGCTATGAACTGTTCTTTTCTCAAAATTTAGTTTTAAAATGTAAAACTCCACTACTATTACTATCTACCTATATAGATTGGTTATTTAAGGGTAGTTTGGAAAAATATTGCAATTAAAGATAAATTTGTTGTTATTAAATTAGCCAACTTTCTTAACACGTGTGGATTAGTTATCAATGCCTTATATCTAGAGACGGAGGGAGCATTGCACCATATGTTTTAGCATTGCTTTTGTTTTCTAATTTGGTCCTCATACCACATGCTTTTGGTGTGTGGGTGCATCTCTTAACCTGTTTCATATGTTTTTTAATGTAATTTGTCTGCTTTGTATATCAGGTTGGACACAACTATTTCAGGATCATCAAAACAAGAAAGCAACGAGGGTGGCCGTCTTTTCAAGATAATGGCAAAATCATTTTCTAAAAGGTGGCAAAATGGTGAAATAAGTAATTTCCAGTACCTCATGCATCTAAACACCTTGGCAGGGCGTGGATATAGTGATCTCACCCAATATCCAGTGTTTCCATGGGTACTTGCAGATTATGAGAGTGAAAATCTTGATTTGTCCAATCCAAAAACGTTTCGCAGGCTTGATAAACCAATGGGTTGCCAGACACCTGAAGGTGAAGATGAGTTTAGAAAAAGGTTGGTCTCTTTTAATGTTCTATGATTTTGTTGTATGTTGCAATTTTTCTTTGATTATATATGTTGTGTTGTTGTAGTCATGCATTGCCTGGGGATTATTTGCTAAATATTTTATGGGATTTCAACAACACGCAGACAAATTTATACCATTCAAAAAGAATTAGAAATATCGGGCTTACTCTAGAATTATAATACATACGCAAGACATTTTTTGTATTTGCAAGAAATTTGTTTATAGTTTATACACTTATCCCTAAAGTAAGACATTATAATAATTATTAAATCGTACAAAACAAAGATAATTGTGAACATGGAACATGATCGCAGAGGTCAGTTTTTTCTCCTTCTGACGCCCATTAACTTAATCACTATTTTTTAGATATGAGAGCTGGGATGATCCGGAGGTCCCGAAGTTTCACTATGGATCTCATTATTCTAGTGCTGGAATTGTCCTATTCTATCTTCTCCGCTTGCCACCATTTAGTACAGAGAATCAAAAACTTCAGGGTGGTCAGTTTGACCATGCCGATCGCCTTTTCAATAGCATAAGGGATACGTGGTCAAGTGCTGCTGGGAAGGGAAACACGTCTGATGTGAAGGAATTGATTCCAGAATTTTTCTACATGCCTGAGTTCTTGGAGAATCGGTTCAATCTTGACTTGGGAGAGAAACAGTCTGGCGAGAAGGTTATCCTATTGTGAATATATACTTTGCTATTTCTAAATTCTCCAAGAATCAAATATGTAAGTGAAACTGACTAGTAAATTTAATTTTTATGGTTTTTTTTCAGGTTGGGGATGTTATCCTACCTCCATGGGCCAAAGGGAGCACTCGAGAGTTCATCAGTAAGCATAGGGAAGCTCTTGAATCAGATTATGTCTCAGAAAATTTGCATCACTGGATTGACCTCATTTTTGGATATAAGCAAAGAGGCAAGGTGGGTATATCGTCTTGTTTTGCTGTATAGATATTTGTCCCTCTACGAGTATTGTTTGTTCTTTTAATTTTTAATCGTGTTATTACATTGTTATAGGCTTAGCTCTACAATCTAATGTCAGTTTCTTTAATTGTTCACATGTATTAAATTTCAGAGTTTGAGAGAAGTTTCTGTTTGATGAAAAATGAATTCACTGCTCAAGTGTTTGAGTTACAATAGGTTTACATATTACTAAGAATATAGTCAATAGCTTCTAAAAGAAGCTGTTATCAAACTCAAACTCTAGGTTAGTTAGAGAAGTCAGCTATGAAAGACCTTCTAAACTATCTGACTTGTAAAACTATACTCCAATGACATGCATTTATGTAGTTGGAGGGACGTGATGTGGTTAGTTGTAGGCCATGACCATTATGCACTCCCACGATGAAAGATGTCTTTGTATTTCATTTCGTTATGAAATTTATGGGAAAATAATGCTTTTACTTCTATCACTTCGCTACCTTCTGTATAATTCCAAGTCCTATTTGCCTCCATTCTGTTGACTGTCTTAATGTGCTATATTAGAATGAGTTACATTAATTACTGGCATTTAATTTTGTGCAATATTATGCATTTACACTTTGATTTGATAACCAGGATTTTGAAGTGATCACCAATGTTTTATTACTTGTTAATAGATTACAATCCTTCTCCCAAAACTTGTGGAAATTTCATTATGTGCCTTTTGGCGTAGATTTACAATGGTTAAACTGAGACATGACATCTCTTGATCATTGGGTCAATAAAAATGTTCTCAACAAATGTGCTATAAAGACATACTCCTTCATTTTCTATTTTGTTCATAATATAATTTCTTTTACAATGGACAGGCCGCTGAGGAATCAGTTAATGTGTTCTATCATTATACATATGAAGGAAGTGTAGACATAGACTCTGTTACAGATCCCGCTATGAAAGCATCCATTTTAGCCCAAATTAATCATTTTGGGCAGACACCTAAACAATTGTTCCTCAAGCCCCATGTGAAAAGACGAACTGACAGAAAACTTCCTCCCCATCCCCTTAAATATTCCAGTCATCTTGCTGCACATGAGATTCGCAAAAGCTCTTCACCTATCACACAAATCGTCACTCTTCATGATAAAATTCTGATAGCTGGAGCTAACAATCTGCTTAAACCAAGAACATATACCAAATATGTTGCTTGGGGTTTTCCTGACCGTAGCTTGAGATTTATGAGCTATGAACAAGATAAACTTCTTTCAACACATGAAAATTTACATGGAGGTAATCAAATTCACTGTGTTAGTGCTAGTCATGATGGTCAAATTCTGGTTACTGGTGCTGATGATGGACTGGTTAATGTATGGAGAGTTAGCAAGTTTGGGCCCCGTGCACTTCGACGCCTGAAGTTGGAGAAGGCACTTTGTGGTCACACAGCCAAAATTACATGCCTTCAAGTTAGCCAGCCTTACATGCTTATTGTGAGTGGATCAGATGATTGCACAGTTATTATATGGGATCTCAGCTCCATGGCATTTGTACGGCAGCTCCCAGAATTCCCAGCACCAGTTTCAGCAATTTTTGTGAATGACTTGACCGGAGAGATTGTTACAGCAGCTGGTATTCTTCTGGCTGTTTGGAGTATAAATGGAGATTGCCTGGCACTGATCAAAACGTCACAACTGCCATCTGATTCCATTCTCTCAGTGACAAGCAGTACATTTTCTGATTGGTTGGACACAAAGTGGTATGCTACAGGTCATCAGAGTGGAGCTGTCAAGGTGTGGCAGATGGTTCACTGCTCCAACCCAGATAGCTCCCTTAGCAAATCAGGTTTTGGAGGGGCGGGAGTGTTAAATCTTGGTGGAACAGAACCAGAATACAAGTTGATTTTACGCAAAGTACTAAAGTTCCATAAGCATCCTGTTACTGCCCTTCACCTCACAACTGACCTGAAACAGTTATTGAGCGGGGATTCAGGTGGACATTTGCTTTCCTGGACGTTGCCTGAAGAGAGTCTACGAGGTTCATTAAATCGGGGGTGAAACTGGTAAATGGTGGTTCATTCTACCGACTTCAGCTTTTGGCCAGCCTTTAGTTGTTGAATCCTAACGTTGGCTTCTTCGTGGATCTCAATTGTTGAAAGATGGATTCATCTTCATAATTTGAGAGAAGTGCAAGAGAATGGTGGCCAGATTCAAACAGAGCTAACAAGGTTGTAAAAGGAAAGATGAGAAGACAGGGTATACAGGGCTAAACATAATGCGTGTAAGATTACAATGTATTCACTTGGTGGGTGAGATGCATCTTGGAAGAAATATGGATTGTAGGTGGAAGAAGAGAAAGCAAATGTTGCCCGCGGTCTTGTATTTTGGATGACTGGCGGAGAATATTTTTGTTTTTGCCAGAGAAGTCTACTCTTTTTTCTTTGATGTAAATATGTGATTGTAGTGTGTAATTAAGTTGTATAGTAAATGGTTAGTCGTTAAATGAATTGGGATTGCAATTATAGGCCCAATGTAAGGTATGATTGTGGGTTGAGTGCAATCCTTTCCCGGAATTCTTTTTCCATGATGACATTGGGGCATTGCTTTTATTGAGCCCCTGAAAGAAAACGAGGAAACCAAGGTTTGTACACTTTTTTCCTGAATATTCCTCCCATTTAATTATTTGCTTTTGGCTCACTTTTCACTTTTGCAGCTGCTAGGTTGTAGTCTAATGCTGTAGTCTAATGCCTTCGTAATCATAATTTCAAGAATTGCGTACATTCTCAGTGGCTGTTCTGATCTCGTCCATGTTAATATGCATTGGACAACTTAAACTAACCGTAAATGTAAACATAAAATTATATATTATCAGTCAACATTTGGTAGTTATAATTATTATATATCTTATCATTACACCATCTTATACTAGCATAAAAATATAGTTAAGGTTTGTCTGAAAAAACATGGTATTGAACATGTATTTTTTTATTTATTTATCATTTCATTTTTGATGTAAATTAGTTTTAATATGGAGGGAAATTTTCAGAATCAGTTCTAATATGGACAGAAAGCTTCTCATACTATCTGTAACTGCAGAGAGTTCAGAAATCCTCTTAGTATGCCTCACTGTATGTATCTTCAAACATGGATGACATATTCATTAATTTTGTGTTCAACAAGAAATTTTGATTATTTATGAAAGTAAAAAAGACAAACATAAAATAAAGGAAAACATGGATGACATACTCATCAATTTTGTGTTAAAAAAATTTTGATTATTTATGAAAGTACAAAAAAACAAACATAAAATAAAGAAGAACAGTAGATTTAATTGAACATACTTACACTTTATAATGAATGCAAAATTTAAAAGGACAAAAGAGATAACAGCTCAGTATAGGTATATTGCAATAATCTATAAGAGCATAAAAGAAAAAAGAAGAGTAGACTCCAGTATAACTTCAAAGTTGCATGACTCGCGTGTTCAATACAGAATAGATGGATAATGAGAAAAGAGGCACGACAGAAATTAAATTCCTACTTTCTTTCTCTGAAAATTTTCTGTCTATTGTTGCTTTCATAGCTCTATATACAACTACACCGACACATAGTCAACATTCCATTATATGAAATCCATATAATAAATACTGAGTTATCATTCGGCTCTCTAAAATTTGTGTGTTCGAAATTTTTTGGGTTGGAATAAATTTACTGTCACTAAATTATGAGTTATCTGTATAAAGTAATATTTTAGATCCAAAACTTGAAAGGCTATGGGCGGATGCCAAACTTTTCATAACTACTAACTCAGACTAATCTTCAAATTCTAAAAAGTTATCTAATTTATATTCAATTCAAATTCAATTAATTAAATTAAAATTAAAATTTATATTTTTAAATTTAAGATAAATCTATTTAAAAAATTTAAAATAATATATTTGAATAATTATAAATTAAATCAAACCACCTCATTCTTGTATTAATGGTGCATCAATTTCTTACCTATTAATGATATTCCACTCTTTTTTTTAAGGTAAGTTTAATCCAAAGAATTAAAAGTAAGTATCTGTTAGCATATGTATATGTCTGTTAGCATATATATATATATGCTAACAGTATTCATTCTTCATTGAAACATTAAATTAATTTCAGAATGATGTTTGTTTGAAATATTAAATTATTTGTGGAATGACATTTTAAAAACGAAAAAAAAACAAGTGTAGGTAAAGTTTGGAAAACATCCAAGGACAAATTGGTCATCCTCAGAGAAAGACCCCTGGCTAGAAGACTAGTACAATCCCCCAGGTGGGTCAATCCATTCAAATTATGGTCCTTAAAAAAAAACTCGTGTGATTCTAGAAGCTTCTGTCTTAAGAAGGGCTTAACCATAGTTAACTTACTAGGAAATATTTTTCAGAGATATAAATATAGCATTGAAAACACTAGGAAAGTATAGTCCTTTAAATAAGCAGTTTTTTAAAATTTATCATATGAACATTACTTTAAAAATGGTGTGTTTGGATTCCAGCTTTAACACAAAATTTCACATTTGGCAAAATGAGAAGCAATAATATTATTGTTCTTTAAGAAATAAACTTTTCAGGGAATGCAATCTATTTTACAAACATGCACTAAGCACATTTTTAAAGGGAACAAATTTGAACAATAGTTACTACTATAAGTGTTGAGAAACAACTTTTGGCAAATAAATGTTAAATGAATAGATAGAGTTAGAAAACATTGTAAATGTATCACAAAAAACTTATTATATTGTAGATATATAAGAGAAATGTAGATATATAAGAGGAATGTAGTTATTTTCATTTAATTACAAACACTTATTACACTCATCTTTCTAACCCTATCACCACACCTATGGATTAAAATATTAAATTGCATCCAATTTTTACATTAATGCAAGTTTTTTTTTCTCATTTTAACTATTCTTTGAAGACTCAAACTTGAAGTTGGGTTCTCCAACACAAACACAACACAGAACAGATAAATACAGTTACCATCATAAAATTTATTTTCTTCTTTATCTCTATCCCTCCCACCAAATATCTGAACCCTGATTCACAGTATTTTGCATAATAAAATGTGTTTCTTTTTCACTTAAAATTGCCTCATGTTTTAGTCGTTTCAAAAAATTATTTTAATTACTTTAAATAATTTTGGCATGAAACTTTGGATCTAGTGCAAAAAGTTATGTAAATTCTTAACTCAAAATGAATGGATAAATTAAGAGGAAAATGGAGGGTGTGATGATGATGGTAGCAAAGGGATATAGTTGGTTGCTTTTCTCGATTGGTGAGAAGTGGAAACTGAAAAACGACATTGAATTGAAGTAACCCGAAACATGAATTGACAAGTGAGGTTGATCACTCTACCCTTGTGCAACAAACAGCGGGAGAGAGAAGAATTGACACATCCATACCCAAATTTTGCATAGGAATTCTAAACCACACCATCTTCTTTCTCTTTTCTTCCCAAACCCAATAATTGTTGTGTTTTTGTGCTATTGTAGGGGCTGTGCCCTCTTGTCTCTCTCTTTATTACTCTGAATCTATATTCATAATTGTCCATCCCCCTTCACATTTTCATTTTACACACCACCTAATAACAATTTTATTATTCCATTCTCCTGTGCTCACCAAAAATATTTATTCAATGATAATATTATTTCATTCTTCACCACTAGACTCTTCTATTGTGATTTATGATCTAATTTCTAAATAGAAAATTATACTATATATATATATATATATTTCATGTATAGGCATCAACTGAAGGAGGATATGACAGTAAAAGAAGATAGAAACTGAGAGAATCCAAGAAAATTCTACATTCCACAACTTTTATATACTAGTAAACCTCCAAGTAAATCCCCATGCAAACTACATCTCTCTCTATTCATGAACATCTAGTATTCTTGTTAAATTACTTATTGTCAACTTTGAACCAGTCTTCATGAATATTATAGGATTTGTTGGACCACATAGCAAAAGAAAATTGATTCATGACCAGGAGACACATAATTTTCTGCTTCAGTTTTCATATTTAAACAATTTATTTCTGAATATCATTTGTTTCTTTTCCAAATATACGAGAGGATGATCTCATACCATATACCACTTAAAACTCATACAAAGATCTGTCTACTAAAACACTTATATAGGCTAAGGTTAAAACTACTTTTACTACAAGTATAAAAGGAATATTAATATTAATATTGCTGTAAAGATAATTATAAAAAAGAAAAGTACATGTATTTATTTAAAATTGATCTAATTTAGTCCTTCTATATATATTTTTTTAAAGTATGTAAAGAAGAAAGAATGGTTCCAACAAAGGAAATAGTTATTATAATATTGTTGGAGATGGCAATTGGAATAGGTGCAACAGAGGAAGAAAAGGCTGAGAGAGTCAGAATCCCTCCACTGCCATGCCGCCCTAATAGCTAACTAGCTATGCCTCTGACCCCATTAGCCAACCAAGACAACTCATCATGCATCTTCTCACCTCTGCTCTTCTTAATTTCACTGTGCATCTTTCATGCTTTCTATCTTTTATTCACTGTTACACAAGGTGGGTTATGTCTCTCATAACCTTAACCTCATTTTTCATATCTCCTCTATATATCTACCCTTTACCTCTCATGCTTCTATGTATCTTCCTCCTATTCATCTCATTCATGTCTTTCTCTGAAGTCTGGACTCATTCCACTTCTTCTTTCAGCCTTCCTAGTTTTCTTTTCCCTCCTCAGATCCTTCTTCATCGCTAGTTTTAATTGCATGTGTACTTGTACAGTTTTACTGTACATTTGCACCGCCTTCATGTTCCAAGTGTTTGTCTTTTGCGGTTTCCTGTGTTTGTTACCTTGTTTTTTTCCTGTACCTGCTGAACTTGGAGAAGTGGTGTGATGAAAATGATCCCAAAGGAAAAAGTGAAGCTGCCAGCATGATCTAGCTCTGGTTAGTGTGAGCCAGTGAGTGCTAACCCTTACTAGGTCATGCTGTGCTAGCCTCACTCCTTCCTATTTGGAGACCAATGCACTCTTAACAACCAAACACACAAACCTACTCATGGTGAGTATAAATTTATACCACTTCATTTACCGGTTTTAGCAACTTAACTTCTTTTTACTTTGCAATGTCTTCTAATCTTTTGTTGATTGCCATGAGAGTTAACTTTTTCTGCCTTGCTAACTGAAATTGGCATTGGAGGTCTTTGGGTGGTGGCATTAGGGTTCCAGCCGCGAGTTAAATATTGTTCTTTCAGAACAAAGAACTTGTAGCTGGGGATCTGGGAATGTTTTATTATCAAATATAAATAAATTATTAAATGTCTTATATTAGGTTAACTTCTCATTCATCTTTGGAATATAAATAAATGAGCTTTTGGGGATTTATTATCTACATAAGGATTCCACTTTACCTCAGGCATATCTCAACAACTGCAAGGTTGATGTTGCACCTTTTGTTTGAAAGGTTACTTAAGAATAATGATAAAAGGCCATTATTGCTGCATTAGTTATTATATGACCGATCTATTGATACTGAAACTATACCATAAGATAATGATACTGCTACTATATCATATGATAAATGATCTGAACAGTGCAAGGCATAACAGATTTCTGTCAATGGTACAAATATGTTATGTTTAACATTATTAGTTGGAATATTTGACATGGTGTTCTCCACTTGACTGAGAGAGTTCCAAATTCTTGAGTTTTTAAGAGTTGACTGTATTAAGTAGGATTTATTGTATGTTTCTTGAATATTATTCTTCAGAATGCAATTTCTCCAGAGGAGTTGATTCTGGAAAACATTGAAGCATAGTTTGTAAATCATTATGACTACTAAACACATTATTGAATTATTCCATCAGACCTTTATGTGCATATAAGGTTAGTGTCTGAAACACAGGATTTTAAAGGTATCCCTGGTTGTTTACTAGATACATTTTAGGTATGTAGTTACTGGATACATTTTAAATATATAGTGAGATGTGTTGTTTACTTACTAATCTAACTACCATAGTATGCACAACATTTGGAATTATTCACAACCGTAAAACATTATAGACCAAAATAGGTATATTCGATGTATATTCTAAATGTTGATGTATATTTGATGAATTTTTTTTGGAATTATTTATTTGAGAGTTTTTTTGGATGTGTGGCTTATTAATCGTGGACTACGTGACATTTGAAGCATGGTTAGAGTATGACCGGTGATTTTTATAATATTAAACAGTGAAGTCTATTCAGGAGATGCACATTTTGGATCTTTTGAACGAATCTATTTTGTTTCAAGTTAGAAGTTGTTTTTTGGCATCTATGAAAACCCGGGTGCCGTTGTTCAACTTTCCAATTTCTATTTAAGTGAGTTTTGGAAAATAATATCTTGTATCTTTCCAAATTTTTTTTTAAATATGGTTATTTAAGTGAGTTTTGGAAAATATGTCTTTCCAAATTTTTATATATTGTTCATTAGTATATTAAATTAACAAAAGTTTTAATGCCCAAATTTTATGTAAATATGCACGAAATTTTAATGTGTAAATTTTATGTAAATATGCACGATTAATAAATCAGGTTAATTGGATTAGGTGATATATCAGGGTATTACGACGGTCGATTTATAATTTATAATTAAATTATAAGACTTAAGGTGATGTGACGGTCAATTTATAATTTATAATTAAATTATAAGACTTAAGGTGATGTGAGCAGTGACGAAAAAGTTCAACTTTCAGTTCTACATCATAATAACTGAAATTTGATAATTGAAATTTGAATGGTAAAAGTAAAATTGCTCAATGGTATGCCTATCTTTGGGACTAAGGTAAGGGTAAACCAGTCTAGTGGTTTAGGTTGCATAATTTTCTTTTGGTTTCCTTGTAAAAATTAGTCATCATAGGATAACCAATACTTCACTTTATATGTTCTAGAAAAGTGACTATTGATCCCTAAAATTATCCTCCAAATATTATGGCAAATTGATTAATTTGAAACACTATCAGCTAGAACTGGGTTCATAGCAGTTCCTACAAAGTCATGCAATTCTTTACCATTTTTATTAAAAAGAGTACACTTTTTTTTTTATTCATTTGACCGTAGGACTTCAGTTTCATATTATAATTTTCACAATTTTCTGATATTTATTTGTGTTAAAATTTCTGATTCTTTTCATTTGTACTAAAGCTGTGGTAGTAAACATATTATTATTCATTTTTCATTAATTCAGTGTTTAGAGGCATGTTTTTAATTTATTTTTGATACGGTTGTGTTTACAGATGCGTCTTTCTGAGTTTTTTTTTTTTTTTTTTTTTTTTTTTTCTCTAAGAAGTCATATTTAAAAACGCCCTTTTCTGAAATAGAAAATTGAAACATGAAAATTAAAATTAACTGAAATTGAACAAGAAACAAAGTAGTAGGAATAGAACAAGAACATAATGTGTATTAGATAAATTATGTAGACTATAATGAATGAAATAAAATAAAATAGATAAATAAATCAGAGTGTATTAAATTAGATAAATAAATAAAAGATTAGATGGTATAGATAAACATAGTAACATATTAAATATGTTAATATTAAATAAATATATTAGATGATATAATACAAGTAAAATGGTTATAGTGTGAGATCTTATATTTATTAGATTAATTAGAATCTTGATTAGAGGTGTTTTTTTAATAGTTTTTATCATGTTACTTGTTAGTGTGTCCATGAAGGGAGTATGTGGAATGAAGGGAGAATGGGGAAGAATTTACATTAATTAGAAATGGATTTATCATATTTTTATATATAAATTTTATGTTTGAGTTAAAAAGTATTCTGTGATGTAAGAAGGGAGTGTGATGGATTTTACATCAATTAAAGATGAGTTTTTTTAACAATTGATAAAATAGTTTTAAATCTTACTTTACAAATTTATAAAATTGTCTTATGTTTAAAGTCTACATTTTAGATATTTACTTTGACTACCATTTTTACTTTTTGAACAATTTGTTTTGTATTTTTTTAATTTATTTTTGTTTAAGCTGGTATAAAAAAGTAATTTGAATTCTTAAGTAATTTTTCAGTTTCTCTTAAAAGTGTAAGAAATTGTGCTTGCAACATACATTAATAAAAATAAATCAAATTATTCTTATTGATGTTTTTATTTTAAATAACACCTGATTTAAAAAATAATGTATGAGATATTTAATTTATTTAAATTATTTAAACACAATATGTTAGAAAATTGTAAATACGAAAAATAGGGATAAATAGCTTAAATAAAACTTGCATAAATCACTTCTTTTATCGGAAAAATTTTCAATATAATAGTTAATTAAAATTTATTCAAGCAAGATATTATTGTAAATAAATAATTAAGTTATCTTTGTTTTTCTTAAATGTGTTTATAATATTATCTTAGTAAAACTTTATAGTTTTTCATTACAAGGTAAAGATAAAAGAGATTTAATCACGAAGTGGTTAATATTATTAATCAAAATAATGTGGTCGTTATTTTGTCACTTAAATAGTAACTGAAATTTAATTTTCTTGTTAATTAATTAAAAAAATATTTTGGTCACTATATTTAGTTAACGAAATATATTGTTTATAAAAGGCATTAAGATTGAATATTTATAAGCAGATGTGAAAATTGTTTATGAATATATCAATATAGTATGTAAAAGTAGGTAATATTTAATTACTGAAATTTTTTTAATTTTAGTTACCTATTCATTCATCGAAATTTTTTTAATTTTAGTCATCGAATTTATTTTTATTTTAGCTACTATAATTTATTTTTCTTTATTATCAAATCAGTCAGTGATAAATATTTCATTTTAGCCTTGGTTTTCAAAGAATATTGAGATCATATTTTGTCATCGATTTTGTAATCGAATATATCGAATATTCGATTGCTAAATTGTGATCAATCCAAAATTCGATCTCTAAATGTTTAGTGATTAGGATTTTGCTACTATTCATTTTTGTCATTATCATGTTTAGTAATTGGTTTTTATCATTTAATTGTCAATTTTGGTGGTCGTTAAAATCTGTTTTTTTTTTACAATACTTGTTGTAGACGTTGGAAAAGGAAATTCTTGATCTAGTGTAATTTTTGGACTTCAATGCTTAATCTTTTAAAGGAAATAATTCAAAATAATAACATATCAATTAAATAATCTAAATGAGAAATTTTTGTATGAGATAATATTTTTCAATAAGTGTTTTAAAATATTTTAGTTTTATTTATATTTTGAACTTTTATAAGAAAAAAATGAAAACTTTGATTTCGAAAACATGTAAAAAGACTAAAAGGAAATTTATTCTTAGTATAATTAAGATTTTAAATTGTCAGTAAATATAAATTGTAATTTTTGATACGCGTTGTAGCTTGAGAGACCATCTAATATGTTGACTATGAATAAACTGTCAAATCTGTTTATACACTCTAAACAATTTATTTAGTTGACAAGCCGTTAGTCTAGATTGTCTAGACTGCTCGCTATAGTCTAAACCATCTAGTATGTTAGTTTAAATTATTTTCACTAGACCGTTTAATGATTTAATGGTTGCATGCAATTTTACATTTCAATCACCTAATACATGTTCTTTTATACGTTCCATTGTGCAATTTTGTTTTTGTCATTTTAATTCTAATTTTTCATTGTCCTTAAATTTTAAATTAAAAAGTTTTCATTAGGTTTTTTTACTCAATTTCAATTATTTTTTATCTTGATCTTTCAATTTTCTTATACTCTATTTTCTGTTTCTCGAATTCCTTTCTATCAAAACTTAAAAAAAAAAAAATAAAAAAAATTAAAAAACTAAAAACGTTCTTCTAAACACTATTTTATTAAAAAAAAAAAAAAACACTTCTATTTCTAAGCGTGACTTTGTGTAAAAAAAATTTAAAAACATACTTGCTAATACGAGTTTAGTACAAATAAAAAATATCTGTGCATTGATCGTGCTTTGAAGCACATTTATCCATTTACACAATAAAATAAAATTTAGCCATTTGCATTGTTGTGCTTTGAAGCACATTTATCCATTTACACAATAAAATAAAATTTAGCCATTTGCATTGTTGTGCTTGGAAGCACATTTATCCATTTATACAATAAAATAAAATTTAACCATTTCAATAAAACCAGGGCAAAATTACACCATTTTGATAAAAACGAAAAACGGAAATACCATGAAATAAATTTTATATTTTTCATTCTGATTATCTTTTGGTGAAAATGGTAAAGACGTATAAGAGAATTGAACATGTCATTTACTAGTCAACCCTAATTCTCATATCCAAAGTTATAATATTTCACCTAACTTGAGAAGTTACCGAGTGAAAAAAACTTGCACGTGCATCACATTTTGTTTTAACATTTGAGAAACAAGGTACATAAGACACGTGCTAATTAGATGACGGAGTCAAGGTTGAAAGAGAGAGCGAGGATCAACGTTTGGACTGCATTAATTGTGTCATAATTTATACAAAAGAACATAGAATGGTCTAAAGAAAAGTCAATGGTGTCACTTTGTCCTCGGAGACTTCGAGATTCAAATGAGATGGATCAATTTAATGACATGAACCTCGCAAATTCTTCATAGCTAAGTCGACCATCCCCATCCAAATCTGCTTCTCTAATCATTTGTTCAACTTCTTCTTCTGTTAGCCTCTCTCCCAATTTCATCATCACATATCTCAACTGTAACAAAAAAAATGTGTCATTTTTCCCACAATGTAATGGGTTTGCAAGCAAAAGAAAAATGCAGATTGAGTTGCATGGCATGATATATATGTTTACCTCAGTAGCTGATATGTACCCATCATTATCCCTGTCAAATACTTTGAACGCGTCTTTTAGTTCATCAGTCAGATTTTCCTAACAAAAGGACAATTAAAATGTTTCATGATCTTTACTTAAACCAGTCAGTTATCATAAAGAAAGATTTTCCTCACTCTTAAAACATATGACTTTTCTTTCATTCACAGTTAGTAATGGCAGATTTTTTTCAGTAAGATTATTACCTTCATCGTCATTCCGATAACATTCAAGAACTCTTCAAAATTTACACTTCCTTTTCCATCGATATCGACTTTTGTAAGCATTTCTTGAATTTCTTCTTTTGTTGTGTTTCCATCTAATGACTGAACAATGGATATCAGTTCTTCCACAGTAATGAAACCTAGACATGATCACAAACATCGGCAATAATCAATGTTAACTAAAAATGCTTTTATAAACCATCAAAATTAAGGTGCCAAATGGATCAACATTTTATGTTAGAACTGACACACACCGTCGGAATCCTTGTCAACAACATCAAAGGCTTCGTGGAATATAGCTATTTGATCTTCTGTCCATGCATTTGCCATTATTTTTCTCCAGCAGGTTAAGCAGAAAAAATTGTAAGTTCTGTGAATTTGCTTATTGGTGGTTATTGGCAATGGAGGGTGGTGGAAGAGCATGCAAGAATGTTTGTCTTAGAATGATGTTCCATGTTCATTTTGGTTTTATAGATATGTTGTGGGCCATTTTTTTCTTGTGGATTGAAATAGTCAAAGCACGTTGCTCAACGACAATTCCGAATTCAAAAGGCTGGAATTATTCGAGAAGGGTGACAGATATCGACTCTTGAATGTATGAATTTTTCAATGGAGTTTTCTTTCTTTCATTCTGTTCCAACACCCAGCTACAGAGGGAACCATATTTACACACTTGCAAGTAGGTTTGGAATTCGAGCACTTTCTAATTAATCAATGTCTACATAATTACCTTCTGTGGGTCAACCTTTGTCGCCAAATGAATTAATGAACATAAAAAAAAATAAAAATTCCTCCTTTCAATAATTACTCTTTTTTAGTTTTTTTTACTCTTAACAATAATATTTTTTTTTCGACAGCACTCCTAAAAATAATTAAAGGATAAATTGATGATATTAGTTGTACTAAGAAGATAGACAAGAGTAACAAAAAAATTGAAAATATTTTGTTTAAATTTATTTATTGATTTTCCCAATCAATGCATCATAATTTAAGCTATTATTATAAATGATGACTTTTTTAATTTAGGGTATTATATACATTGTCGGTTGTAATGACTGACACTCTTGGGAACTTTGAGTTTACACAATTTGGATATTTTACTTTCAACTCAATTTATATCATATTCAAAGTAACATTATTAGAAGTCAAACTCTAAAACATGAGACACATTCCAATCAGTTTCATCCTTAAATGTGTTAGACGATTTCATTAATTTAGTCTTCAAAGAATAAAAAATGTGTAATTTCTCATGTGTTAAAAATGTCTTCTGTTACGTAAAATAATTTGAAATTAAATAAGAAATCATTTTTTTTATTATGTGATATGATATTCAGAGTAATTTATACCTTTTACTAAATTAGAATGTTCGAACTAGTCATTTTATCCTAGTATTAATATGGGGTCTACCCATGTCCACAGGAACGATAACACGAGGCACTAACTTTGTTCAAACTTAAAAAATACAAATAAATGTATAAAATATAATATTATACGACAATATAACATAATTTTAGAATACTTGTTTTCTTTTAGTGTTTAGTGTGAATATAATTACATGCAATGTCTTTTAGCTTTTTTTTTTACTTTTTAATATTTTACTTCTTTTATACTTTTCATAATGAAAATAATAACATTCTTTCTTTTGAAACATTTTTTTTTCTTTTTGTAGTCTATGTAGTGAAAAACATTTTTCTCTTTATTTTTTAAATAAAATATTTCAGTATCACTTTTTTTTTATTTTAATATTTTCTTTTATAATTATTTGCTACTATTTTAAATCCTATATAAATGTTTGTATTTGTAATTAATTGTTTTATTAGCTTCTCTTTACCTTATGTTTGTTATAATTTATTTTAAAATTAAATCCATTTATTAACTCTTGTCGGTTGGACACACATAATTTTATTTACAGGATATTAACAATTTGAATTATGATACACTAATAAATTTATATTTTCTGATTTTAACACTTATATATATATATATATATATTCTTCTCATATGAAACTTTGAAAATACAATTCGCTTTAAGGATGATGTTTGCTTTTTAAATTTTTGAAAGCAAATTGTTCTTAAATAGTTATTAATTATCATTGTCATAGAATATAATATGATGAAAAATAATCAATTATGGTTTTACATTTTCTAGAGGCTGTACGAGATATACAAATGGAGGAAGAAAAAGCCTTGTAGGACTTGAACTTTTTTTTATCAAAAACATGTGTTCATTTACATTGAACTACGAAATACAACTACTTTCACCAATTAATAATGAATTTGGCTTTGAAAACCTTAGTATACACACGTACTTATTTATAAGGCTGTAGCTACTAAAGTTGTTTATTTTGTAACTTGGAATACAAGTCCTTTTCTTGAACATCGTACCTACTATTCTTATTCACACCTTCCCCATTGTCTTGTTTACATTTTCTCAAACATAACTGCTTGTTTTTTTTTTAATATTTGTTTATACTTTTCTAAATAATTATTAGAGCATCTTTTTATTTCATGTAGCTTAATATATTATATTAAATTTCAAATAATATTATTTAGTTATTACAAATTCAATACAAAAAAAAGTCACTTCATTTTGCACGTCTTTTTTGTTTTCTTTCTAAGCATATACTTTCTTTCTTGACAAATTTAATAACAACATTTTTATATACATAGTTGGATTCCTATTTCTGAAAAATAAATTCTGGATATTTTAAAAAATAAATAATTAGGAAAATTAACTTAATGTACGAAGAATTTGGAAGTTATTTTCGTAAGATCATAAAAGCTCATGGATTTGTGGCTGCAGAAGATTCAATTTTGGCTTGCATTTTACCCTTTTTGTGGGTTTCAAGTTTATGGACACGTGGCGTGCAACACGTATCCTTATTATGATGTCGTTATAACGTACTTTGAAATTTAATTACCAAAAAAATCAAAATTTTACACTGATTTTCCCTTTGTATCAACAATTTTACATACTGGTTGAATTCAATTTGTGACGAAGTGCAAAGCTTCAATACTTCTAGTAGAAAAACCTTGCAAAATTTAATTCTCATACTATTTGTACACATTTCTTATTGAGTTTGTTATACTGGTAAAGTAGTTTAACTTAGTCTAAGCGAAAACTTATATAAATAGGTTTTCCAGTTGTATAGATATACATAAAATAATACAATATAGTTAAAATGAAATTTTACTTCTTTACTTTCCTTTTCTTCTTCTTTAAAGGCACTTTTCTTTTCTTTTTTCTCGAGTAAGGAAAACATAGAAAAGGTAAAGTTATGATATGATCCGTGGAAGGTTCCAGAAGGTTTTTGAAGAATTTATACGTGACTAGGTTATGCTTTTGGGCCTAATAACGGGTCCAAATACTCTTTATGGTATCAAAACAAGCTAAGACTTGTTCTCCTTATGCTGTTAGTGATTTTGTTGATTCTTTATTTTATTTTTTAAGAATTTATGGAGTCTATTTACCTAGGTGTTGATCTGAGTCAAAATTCTGCTAGTTTCTATTAGCTGTATCTTGGAGAAAACTCACGATTGGTTCTGATTTCATCCTGTTAATGAAAATAATTATTATACGTGGAGTAAAAGCATGAGGCAAGTTTCACTGTCCATAAGTTAAAATTTCTTGATGGCAGCATTCTAAAATTAGGAAATAGTGATTTATTATTGAGGCATGAGAAAGATGCAGTGTTATACTTCTTTCATGGATAATAAGAGTCCTGACATCACGAATTGCAAAAAACATTGTCTCAACATTCTTTGGAAACATTTAAATAAAAGATTTTTTAAGGGTGATTATTTTAGAATTTCATATTTATTGTAAGAAATAAACCCTATAAGATAAGAAGAGAGAAGTGTTACTCAATTTTTTACATACTTCAAAATCATATGAAAATATTTGGAGTCTTTAAGATCAATATCCAATTGCACTTGTGAGATACTATGCACATGTACACTTATTGTCAAAGAATTTAGAATACATATGTTTTCTAAAGGGGGCTTAAAAACTCATATTCTTATAATAGAATCTCTGTCCAACATAAATAAAGTTTTCTCTCTTATTATTCAATAAGAGAGACAACTAACATGTACTAATATTCCTACTTAGGCTAAAGTCTTATTCAATTCATCTGATAAACATTTCAATATGTGGAAGAAACAAGATCAAAATTATTGAAAACAAACGAGAAGAGAAAATAGTTGGCGAGACCAGAATCGAAGAGGGATAAGAAGATTTAACAGTCAAAGAAAGCAATGTTCTTAGTGTCACAAGGTAAACCATACAATTGACAAATGTTATTCTAAACATGAATATCCACAAGCATAAAACTGAATAGTTCTCTACAAGTAATGAGAATGCTTGCAACCAGATCATGAACAATGAAAATATGTAGAACTGGAGAGAAGAGAAAGACATCCTTTCACAGAAGACCAAATATTGATAATTCCTCAAAGTACAATATTAATCAGATTTAAAGACATAATGGTGAGACATTTACAACAAAAATACAATCAAAAGGTGAGAGGTCTTGAATTATAGACACCGGTCACTTATAGTAAAAAAAACATTTTATTACCTTCTATAAAATCAAACCAGTGATTGTTAAGCTTCTTAATGGTTCATCTATTAGGCTTATCATGCTTGAACTATTCAATTTTTAAAGAATTTTATTATTTTCAATGTGTTATATATTCAAAATTTCTCTTTTAATATCATATTTGTTCATAGACTATTGGAAATTTGAAATGTAATTATTGATTTTCTATTCTGAGAATTGTCAGATCCAGGACAACATTTCATCTAAGATGATTGGACAAGGTGATTTCATTCATGGCTTATACAACATACAGAGTTTTCTAATTTCAAAGGAAATGACTACTTTGTAAACACTATGCTTAACTATAAAGAAACTATTATTAACATTTGGCACTGCAGACTACTAGACATTCTAGAAAAAAACTCTTGAATGCATTTGTAATAAACTTTCTTACGTGCATTCTAGTTTAAACCTTGTTTGTGATATATGTCATTTATCTAAGCAACATAAATTGTCTTTTCTTCGTAGTAATACTAATTCTTTGATTGTTCTTTTATTTAATCCACATTGATATATGGGACCTGTCAATATTTCATTTGTTTATGGGCATGGGTATTTTCTAACTATAGTAAATGATTATACTAGACGATCTCTACATCCAAAACACTACTCCAACCATCCTATATTGTTACAATCAATCAGTTCGTCACATAAATCAAAATCCTAACTTTCACGAATGCACAAAGCATATCAAAATTGATTATCAAATTATGCGGAAGAGATACAAATAGAACTTCTCCATCTATTATCTATAAGATTCGCAAATCAACTAGATGATGTTTTCAATAAAACCCTAAATGGACAAAGCTTCAAGATAATTACAAACAAGCTTAGAAACATACATCATTCAGTTTGAAGGGATGATATTTAATTTATTACGTTGGTAAAACTAGTAGTTTAACTTAATATAAGTGAAAACCTATATGAATAGGTTTTCCATATGTACAGAAATACAAAAAATAATACAATATAGTTTTGAAACAAAATTTTAGTCTCTACTTTTTACTCCTCCTTTTTATTAAGTCTTCTTCTTCTTTAAAAGCGATCTTTTTCTTCTTCAATGGTAAGGACTTGGTGTATTTGGTGTTTGTAGTGTTATCATGCTTTTCGAGTAAGCGAAAGAACTTCTGCCCTAACACAGAAAAGGTAAAGTAAAGTTATAATATGACTTGCCGAAGGCTCCACGAGATTTTTCAAGAATTTACACGTGACTAGGTTACACTCTCTTTAGGCAGTTACTTCCTACACGATACAAAATGCTTCATGCACTTAACAAATTCTTAAAATATCAATAACGTCCTTGTTATTTTATATATTAAATAATTTTTCTTCTTCTCACATTTATATCAACATCTCTCTCATATTTTGTTTATTTTTAACAATAATAAAAATAATGTTAGATGTTGTTAAGATATTTACAATTTAATATGATTAATTTTAAAAATTCAATTTAACACATTATTTTCAAATATTTAGTTTTTTATAACTAATTCAATGTTACTTGTAGAAAAGATAGATATTTCTTAATATTTATTAGATTTTTTTATTATTTATCAAGAAATATTTATCAAGAAAAAGAGAAGTTAACAATTTTTTACTTGATTGCACTTATTTGTGTATATGACTCAGTATGAAAGAGAAAAAAATATTTAATAAATAAATTTTAAAATAAAATTAATGAGAAGATTGTTGGCATATTGAGCATTTGTTAAGTGAGTGCTTCTTCCTGCACCTCCAAGTGTTCTTAGGCACCTCCAAATTTTAAAAAAATCTCAAGTCTGCCCTTTATTAAATTACCATACTATCATTGATTTTGAAAAATAATAAAACAATAAAACAGTAGATGGAGGTGGGAGACGAAAGGTGAGATGATGGTGGTGCTGCAAGGTTGTGCGTGGTAGTGTGGGTGGGTGTTGTGTGACGTTGGCGACGGCGGAGGAGTGAAACTACGGCAGCACGGCGGAGTAATAGTGACGGAACGTGAGATAAGTGGGGTGGGTTGGGATGTATTGCGAAACTACCCATTCCATAACATGTATACGGATTTGTATGCAAGTTGCGGAATGGGTTGTTCCGTAACACGTTTGGACACCTCTCAATGTGTTGCGGAACCACCAGCTCCGTAACTTTCATACGGATCCGTATGCAAGTTGCGGAATGGGTGGTTCCGTAACACATTAGGAGGTGTCCAAACGTGTTGCGGAACCACCCATTCCGCAACTTGCATATGGATCTGTATTCAAGTTGCGGAATGGGTGGTTCCGCAACAAAAATAGTTCAAAAATACCCCACCCCCAAATCGTAGATCTCACGAAATCTCCCAAAATATACTACAAATCTTACAATAGATGAAGCGTATCTCAATTGATTGTAAAATGCAGTAGTAATCGTAACTCAAAACTTGGAAGGTGGCGCATGCAGTTGGCGGAGTGAGAGAGATTGAAGAAGAAGGGTTTTTAAGAATTAGGGTATAATGACAAAATAGTCTGCACAATACAAAATTAAGGATATTTTTGTCTGTTTTACAAATTTTGGAGGTGACCCAAGAACTACTTGAAAGTGGAGGAAGAAGCACTCTTGTTAAGTGCACAAAATAATATATATAGTACAGAAATTAAGTATCCTCTCTTTAAGTGTTATTGGTTCTAACAATTGGCCCAAATACTGTTTATTGTAAATTTTTGAAGTGTTAAGGTTTTACGTATTTCAAAAAAAGATTAAATATATTTTTTTTATGAACTTTTCATTAATGTTAATTTTAGTTCTCGTACTAAACATTTTATTAATTTAATCATTATACTTTTACATAATAACGATAATAGTCATATTCACTGATGGCATTAATTTTTATTGATATAATTAACATTGTTCCATCTTAATTGTGTTTTAACGATATTAATTTTTATTTATATGTTTAACATTATTCTACATTGAATATACAAATAGGATATTATTATGTTTTTAGTTGAGTAAAAAATATTATTTATTTCTTTTAATTTTAATTAACATTTTATTTGTTTTGTCAGTATACATGGATAAAAGAGTTTATTATTCACGTATGGATTTACTGAATTAAGAGGAAACGGAGTGATTATTCACGTATGGATTTACCGAATTAAGAGCAAATGTACAGTTTTACACATTTGCCTTTGTATTTTACATTTGGTGTACTTGCAACTTTTGTACATTGAAGTTGACATTCTCTTTATTGAAGTTGTTATATCCCTTGATTCAAGTGTTTAGAGGAGATGAAAATACTACTCCAAAATTTCACTTGACATTCTCCTTCAACTTGACACCATTCCTCTAAACAACTCTAATCATGGTAAATGACATTCTCTTTCAACTTGATATTCTCTGTGTTCTTTCCTAGATTTGAGTTGGTATTTGTACGAGGTGGAGTGATAAAAATATAGGTAAACTGTGTCTTGCCATGAGTAGATGATAAAAATAAAAGTGAATAATACTTACCGTAATAGGTGATGTATATATAGAGAGAGACTGGTTAAGTAGTTGTTAGATGAAAGCTTCAAGTTAAATGTAATAACTTAGGTGGATAGAGCCGAGATTTCAAGAATTGTTAATAGCAGTTAATCATGAATTTCGAACATAAATATAAATTGACCCGAGTATCTTGGAAGAGGGTAATAGACTTTCTAGGCAACTCCTATTAATTTGTTGACTAACACATGCAGTACCCGCATATGTTTCTTCTTTGTCTACTTCAATCTCCCTGCATATGTTTTTTTTGTGTGCTTCAATCTCTTTATCCATTTCATCAGTCTAATGAAGTTAGTTATAATGTGATTGAGTCTATAAACACAATAAACCATCAACAAAAATTGTCATAACCAAAACTGGAGGAACTAAAACCAATGTATTGTTCATATTGTCCAATTTTTGCATCTCAAATATTGTCCAATTTTTGCATCTCAAGAACATTTTCCCGTTGTTCTTGGACGTAGTTGCTTTCAGAAGCGCTAATGTTCGCACGCACAAAATTTTCGTCGTGGAAATGAAGAAAGCACAAAATTTTCGTCGTGGAAATGAAGAAAATGCAAACCGCTCTGCATAGATCATGACATGAAAAAAACATTGGAAATTTATGACACTTGCTCCAATTACTCCAACCTCAACCCTTTGAGCTATGACAAGATTACTTGCTGAACAAAGAACACCCTTTACGTTAAGAACAATAGTAAAAAGAGAAAATTTTCGAGCTCCTTTCTGAAAAACGAAATGAGAAAAAGAAAACAATAACATAAGAAAAATACTCCAACCATTTTAGTCTCAACGTGGACACTATCAGAAGAAAACAAATCACCATTAAAGTTTGAGGTCTACTTTTTGCTTTGCAACTGCAATATAATTTTACTTTGCAGGTCATTTACATTATTTAAATACATAACATTAACCACATGTCGATAGCCACACATAAAAATTAACGTCGTCAATGAAAAATGACCATTATCATTATGTAAAAGTAGAGGAACCAAATTGATAAAAAGTTGAGTGGGAGAACTAAAACCAATATATGAAAAATAATCTATTTAATCGTTTCAAAAAAAATTCTAAAACAATAAAATGAAAGTTGTGAAAACGAAACAAGCATGGTTCGCTCGAATGCAATTGCTGCACCCCTCAATTTGAACTCAGCAATGTCATATTTTTTTTTACCTTTTTTTATTCAGATCACACTTTTTAAAATTTATAAAACATTCTAAAACACGTCTTTCAAAGCAGAATAAGATTTCTATAATAAGATTTTCAAAATAAAATTGTCAAAATCTATAAAATATATTCCAGAATAAATTTTCTAAAACAATATATATAATGCTTTATAGAACGTGTTTCCTAAAGATGTGTTCCAGAACCAATGAAATGTGTTTCAAAAATATATAATACTTTATTGTTTCAAAAATATATAATACTTTATAGAACGTGTGTTCCAGAACAAATGAAATGTGTTTCAAAAATATCTAATACTTTATAAAACGTGTTTTCTACATGTGTTCCAGAACACATGTAATGTGTTTCAAAAATATCTTTCCATAACAAAATATTTTTGTAACTTTAATCTTCTCTTCTTTTACGGTGGTGATGGTGCAGCTGCAGTGGCAATGATAAATGATGACAGCAGCGGTAGTGAGGTGCAGTGAAAAAAATGCGGAAGGGACAATTCAATCATTTCACCAAACGTGGGTGCATGTTCAAAAATGGGGTGCAGGAAGTAATTGTCAAAAGTGAATCAAGTTTAAGAATACCAAAAAAAGGTACGAGGTTAGGTTTATTTCAGTCATGGCCTCCACTCATGGTGAATTACCCTGCTCTGTTTTGTTTTCTACCTCTCTTCTCTGTTTTGTTACACTCAAAGCTGAAGCAGCATAACTAATGCCAAATTATCAGGCTCTCGAGCATTGTCTTTCTTCAATATATTCTCCTCCATAAAGTTAACATAAAGGTGCATCTTAGATTAATCAGTTCGAAAAAAATTAAGATAGCCCCTAAAAACCATGGCATTTAACGTCATTGTATGCAGCAATAATGGAATAACTGACCTCTCTCAAGACTACTGATGGACAGAACAAAATGACATGCTGCCACCCAAAATTTTCATAGCTTGCAAGAGCACCCAGAAAAATTGAGCTCAATTACATGATAAACTAATTGACGTTGGATACATGTTTCTTAATTGTACCATACATTGGATGAAACTTTGAACAAGACACTAAGTATTAAAAGGTTTAACTACCAATATCGCTTACTTAGATTGGCTGACCTTTGGGAACAATTTGATCTTTGAGCCACATGTAAATAGGAACCAACACAAACCATGTAGCTGCCAAGGCACCCAAAAGAAAACGCATAAAGAAGACGAAAGGATTGACGGGCTTTTCAACATCTTCTTCCTTCGGACCAAGCTGCGGCAAATTGTAGAAACCGAGTCAATCATCATATTTTACATTTTATTCCTCTTGTTAAGCTACGATGTGGAAATATAACAATACATTGCCATCTTGCAAATTCAAGGGGACGATAATGTAAACATTTTGAAAACAAATCACATATTCAATAAAACCTTAAATCCAATGACATTATTATGTTGAATGGACATTTTTGCGTCGAAGCAAGAAAACAATGGCTTAGGCAAAGAAAGGTAAAAGTAGGTTAGCCCTTTATTGGAAATCGGGATTCTAAACCAAAGTATTCGTACTATTCACTCAAAGAACATAAAAGATAACATTCAGTTCAAGAAACCCAGAAGATTTGCCTGCCTCTGTACAATAATTTTGTAAACAGAAACTATTGTATTATTAAACTTCAACTAATTCGATGAATGAGAAACTTTATAAGTTGAAATGAAAGTGTGAACCTTGACCTAACTAAGCATGTAAATCAAAACTGAAAGTAAGCAGTAAATTCAACCTTGTTAGTTTGATCATCAAACTCAGTGTACAGTTATTATTTTGTTTTAATTTTCATTTTGGTTTATCAACAGTTCTAACCATCGTATTGTCAGTAAATGATCGGCTTTCTCTTCAAGCACAAGTGCACGACAGCCTAAGCAAATATCAATTAAGTACATATTCATGGTGCATAGTGGCAGAAAGTTGAAATTTGAAATGAATTTGTATCTTCAATGTTTCAAGATACAACATTCATTTGGTAGAAATGTAAAAAAATACTCATTCTAGCTAAAAATACTAGTGCTTTGTTCAGAATTCCTTGCTGCTATACTGTCAAGACCATCACAATAGAGTTGGAGTGACTTTGCAAGATTAATCTTAAAACTAACGATTTGGATCCTCTATTCTCCTTTTGAGACATGAAGGCTTTATTCAGGAAGACAGACAATTTTATGCCAGTGTTCAAAAATAAACTTGTGGGCAAAGGGATCTAATCATAAAGAATGGGATATATACAATGTACTACAATAATCAGGATTCGGGAATTCGGGGGGCAGGGAGGTAACAGAATATCTCATGTTCCTGAATATCACTAGTTGCAACATCTCCCAAAATGAAAATTCTACTGTTAAATGTGCAATAGTTGTGAGTATAGCCACACATCTGTTAATTATCCATGTTAAGTGTCTACTTTGTTTATGTTCTGTAAATCATAAAATGGTGTATCATTACAAAAACAGATGCACATCATCTAGGAGAGAGAAAAGACCGCACACAACCTGCCGACAATTCAAGTTAAAATATGACTAACAAATCCCCAAATAAAACAACGGCAAACGAAGAACAAATGTATAGACTGAGAACCTCAGAAGACAAATACCTGCAAAGGAGAATCCCCAGATGCAGGTTTAACACCGGTCACAGAACAACCCATAATCAAGCCATGACGGCGAACACCGCGATACCATTTTGGGCCAATCCTTTTTAGTTGGACATCCTTAAACCCTGCCTTCTGAAACCACTCAATATACTCTTCCTCCTTGGGGAAAAGCATCCAAACATCTGCAAAGAAACGCGACAACCAAAATGTTGGGTACACAGGACCAATTAGACACGCCTTGCCTCCAAGTTTCAAAACTCTGTAAGCTTCCTTGATGCCACGCTGTGGATCCGGCCAATATTCAATACTGAGAATCAAAAGCACATTAATCACCTCTTCTACAGCTAACTACTACTGGAAATCCATTGAGAAGTAAATAATCACATTTGGAATGTGGAAGCTACAACTATTTTGCTTCTTAAAATCACATCCGAAACATGAGAAATCTTATCTGAGATGTGGAACCAAACACGGTATACATCCATACACATCTAGGTCACTGAATAAGTTAACTCTTCAATAACGACAATGCAACTATAGCACAGCAATGAAAACTTGTCATCACACAATATCATCATATAAGAACAGATTGAAACAGCATAGACAGATTACGCCAGAGCTTTACCTTCCTGCAGATACATATCTATCGGCATAATCGGTTGGAAAGGGGAGATCCTCAGCATCCCCTTCAATTATTTTGCAATCCTTGAGTGGTTCCTTCTGCTTGGCCTTGGCGAGCTGGTGGGGTGACTGGTCAAGAATGGTGACATTTTTGGCATCCACGTGCTTGACAATACCCAGAGTGGTGAAACCCGTGCCACCACCAACATCCACAACAAGCATATTCCTGGAATTGAGATCAGCGGGTTCAAGGGCCTCGTCCCTCATGTCCTCGGTCCAATGGCCAGGGTTAATCACATGGTCATACACAATAGAGAGAAACCTATAGAACCAAAACGCCTCTTTCTTGTGCTGAATGAACCTGGGCTGCGAGGTTGGTCTCGAAGCCGATAAACTACACTTGGGCACCACCATACTCCTAGAGTTGGGGATTCTAGCACTACTGCTAGCAACAAAACTCACTCTGGGAAAACCCTTACCGTGCAAATCTGAAGCCGTGAAACCCAACCCGTTTCCGGTTAGGGTTCTGAGAGCCAGCTTTTCAGTTCCACTGAGCATTACCGAAGCCATTGAACCAATCTACACACAAAAACCACAGAAAGTTGAGTTGAAAAGAAGCTTTAGTTTTCCATGGAAACAGATGTTATCCAGAAAAATGAAAAGAGAAAGTGGGAAATTAGGCTTAGGGAAGGAAGAGGAGGAAACAAAAGGACGAAGCACAACCTTAATTGGACAGTGTGGTGGTTGAATTTGGCGTGGCTCACACAAAATAGTACTATTAATTCAGATTCATTTCTAACCACTCACTCACTACTACTACTACATAACACACATAGTTTCACTAACCTAAATTGAGTTTATCACCCTTTTTCCCTCCAATTGGGATTCAGAACAATTAGTACACCAAAACCAATCATGAAATAGTTAACTTTTTTTGTAACCATCGATATGTTTAGGTGACATACTTTATTACTTGTTTAGGTGAGATACTTTATTACTTGTTGCTGTCTCTGTCAAGTACGAAGCACATGGTAAAAAAGAAGTGTTAAATACAAAAATAAAAATAATACTTCAGTTCAAGGATAAAAGAATTTAAATTTTAAAACTCATTTCTGACTAAGTAAGAGAATGGGAAATATTTTTATTAGAATGACATAGATAATACTTATAACTATATAAAATAATATTTACTAAATAAAAACGGGAAGAATTTAATTAGAATGTAAATAAATACTAATTGGTAAATAAAAAAGTTTACTTAAAAATATTTTTTTTATATTAACATTGAATGAGTTTATTGACTTTAAATTTTATATTTAAATAATTTTTATATTGGTTCATAATGAAAAATCTAACAATACCAGAAAGTAACTTAAATTAAAAAATAAAGATTCACGAAATTACTTTTGAATTCTATAATAATAATTTTGGAAAAAAATAAAAACAATTCCTTATTTTTTGTTTTCTCTTCTATTTTTTATTACCAAATACTAAATTTATAAAATAATTTAAAAAATTATGTATTTAATAATGTACGAAATCATATATATATATATATATATATATATATTTAAAAATAATAATAATAAAATGTAATAATATAACAGTGTAATTTGAACATAGTAACATTTACAAACCACTAAACCTGTAAACTACCCAAGCAACTCTTGTTGGTAAATAAACAAGGAAATATACAATCAAAAATTGAAGTTGTGTTTTATACTTAACCAAGTAAATAAGAAAGTTTAAATAAGAATCCAATAATTACAAAATATTATGAATATTTTAAAGTGAGAACTTTAATATCTTTGTTGGATTTAAAACCTTGCACATGTGAATTTTTTAATTAAGTGATTCAACTTACAATATTTTTAGTTTTTGTCAATCTTTATGGACCATCTAGGATTGGTCATTATTATGTAAGTAAAAAATAGCATGTTTGAACTTTGCTCTTTTGTATGTAAATTTCGAAATTTACAGTGAAATTTTAAACATAATATTATAAATCAATAATGTGTGTAAGAGTATAATGTATTCTATAGTAAACAAAATGGATTAAAAGATATGGAGACAATATTGACATTAATAACTGGTGAGGGTCAAAAAAATGTTTTACTGGTGCCATGAGCATAAGAGCATTTTTTTCCATATTTCTTATATATATTATAATTGGTTCAGAAAAACACAATATATCAAAGAAGATGATCTTGAAGCAATAATTTTCAATATATCTAAAAATAACATGATGGTCATTTGTAAAACCACAAATAATTTTAAATGACAACATGTCACTGGATTACATGTTCATGATATAGATTAAGTGTGTAAAATTGCATATGTACTACCATGTTTATCAAATCATCATTCACTTAAGGTTGTAAAAGACCATCTATCACTAGAGACATGTTAGGTCATCATACAAAAATTTAGAAGCACAACTGAGTGACAATTTATATAAAAAAGAAAAAATAGAATTAAACCTTTATTAGCTATTATGAGAAAATACAAATAGAAGAGTAACAAGAGTGTTTAGAAATAATGAATCACCTTCCGTGGAACCTGGTGGGCCTGCAAAGTGTTTAGGGCTGGTCATCCTCTGTGGGAATTGTTTCCTGCACTCCATTAACTTTTCAAAGTTCTAATTGTATCGTCGACAGTTTCATATTAAAGAGAGGTATATTATGGTTCATTTGTTGTTGTTGGTGGCGATGACTCTGGTGGCGGCGGCAAAAGTAGGTGCTGACGTTTTTTCCGATGACTTCTTGTGAAGGAATTTGAGTTGTTTTAAAAATAAGGGAAGGCAGTGTAGGTGAATTAAACATTTTTTTTCAAATTTAGTTGTGTTCCAGGCTTTGAGAAGAGACTTTAGGAATGAATATTTAGGAAGTCAATTTGAGAGTGTAGGGTGTGCTCCAAAACAGATATTTTGAAACCTTATTTTTCATTTCGGAATATGCTTTCTAGGAGGCAAATGGGGACAATTGATATATTCCGAGAATTATTTTCTGAAAGTCAAAAATACATTTCAAAAAGAATTTTCTAAAAGTTAAAAAATGTATTCCAAAATACCCTTTTCGAAGGACATTTCTATGTTTTCTTATCAATGATAGGTGCAGGAAGTAAATAGAAGGGTGCAGGAAGCAACTGCCTCCTCTACAGCAGCATAATCAAGAAGAATGGGCTTTGAACTCTGCGATCATGACCCTCTAGACTTTCGCCATAGTTATTGCTTCCTCCACCCCTACATGTTCTCCCTGCACCCCATCATTTTTTCGAAATGACAATATTGTCCTGGACAGTTTATTAAAATGAAGGAGGTGTGCGCTTTGAGTTTCACTGTTCCGACTTCACATTTCTTCGACGATATTATTTTCATAAACTGGAAATCACGGCAAAATATTAAAAGAACGAAAGATATTTTTATTTTAATATAATAAGATGAAAAAATATCAAATTTTGTTATATTGGAATTTAAACTTTAATTTTTCTTACAATTTGAAATAAGTATTATTTATGTAAGTAGATGTTTGTTTCTTTATGTTTCATAAAAAAACAAAGTTTTGAAATATTTTAGTGGGGATTCAATAATGCTCACCTACTTTACTTAAGAAAGAAAGATTGGCAGCAATTACATTTACAATCTCTTACAAGCTCCAACCTAACTCAATTTAGTTAGGACAATCACAAACCTAACTTACTTACCCATAAATGAGTACATTTATAAATAAGTTATGTTATCTTTTTTTTTTTTAAATAATAGAACAGATAAAATGAAAAAAAAAATGAAGAGGTGTGAAACAAGATAAAATGAAATTGTAAAAAACGTGTTATGAAAATAATATTATGCTTTCAAGAATTCAAATATTTTCACGTAAAAAATACATAATGCATCAACCTTCTCTAATAAATATTTACCTAACCATGAAACACTTACTTAATTATAGCAGGCAAAGTGATGTATCACTTTTTGTCCAATTAAATGGTATATAATTTTCGTTCTCGCATATAATACTGTGATTAGAAGCAGTCTAATTTTTTTAAAAAAAAAGTAGGCATTTTTGGACATTGATTACAAAATTAACATTATTTTTTTTTTATAGAAAAACATACTAATACTTTTTAAGATAATTTCTAATGTACTTTTGTTATGGTTTTTAACGTAAACTTTGATTTACTAAAAATTTTAATTAAAACACTCATTAGTAGAACCCTGGGCTTATATATAATTTAATAACTTTGATTATTAACAAAGGGTGAAAGCCAAGAAGGAGAAAAGCATAATGAAAGAAAAAGCAGATTAAGACTGAGATTATAATAGTTGCGAAGATTACTTTATTTTAAAAACTAATTATTGTTATTGATTATAAATTATAATTAAAACATTATATTTTTATTCCGAAAAAAGTAAAAGTAAGTAAAATATTTTTTAAAATATGTTATTGTGATTAGTTTATACGTAGTATGTTAAAATAGTCAATTGCATTTTTTTTTCATTCAAAAACAACGCAACTCTCTTCAACCTCAAATTTTCATATAAAAAAGTTGTTTTCGTTATCATTATGTTACCGAATAACACAAACTGAGGTTGTGTTTAGATTGAAAAATAACTTAACGATTAGAAGAGAAAAGAAATGGAATGAGAGGAAGTAAAAAATGTTATTTAAATCAAGAGTGACTGAGAGAGGAAAAAGTGATTCAAAATAGATAAAATTATAATTGATTTGATTGATGTGATAAATTAAATATTTTTAATTGATGAATTTATATAAAAAAACTATATTTTTCTTGTGTTAAAAATGAATTTAGATTTAATGTTAATAAATTATTTTTATACTTACCACCGGCGTTTATTATTCTCTTTAGGCTCAGGTACTTATTCGTAGAATAAATATGAATTATTTGATAATGTCAAAGTGACAATTAAATTACATAATTGAACTAAAAAACAACTAAAATAAATATTCGTTTATTTTAAGGAATATTGGAAGTGATCATATCTTTCGGTTAAACTATTTAATTTTTCTCATAATATTTTGAATACTATTTTAAATTTGTGAAATCATTTGAAGTTCATGATAGATATTTTTTATACACAACTATTTTTGAATAAAATCTAATATTATTTAAACTCATTTAGTTAAAATTAAGTATTTTTTAACTATTATTATTCACTTAAAATAAAGTATTTTTTGAATCTAATTATTTTTTACTAAAACTATGTATTATTTGGACTCAGTTATTTTTTTACTAAAACTGAATATTAACAATCACTTTAGCTAATAATTAATAATTTTTTATTAAACAGTCACTCCTAATTAAGATAAATCAAAATAATGATCCACATATCACAAAATTAATTAAGTAAAGAGTGATAGATTTTCTCTCTCTTATAGTTAGTTAAGTGAACATGAATATCATTCTCTATAAAACTTTTAGAGACACAAAATATTTAAGAGAGTTTTAGTAATACTGTAATGTAATTTTTTTTTTTTGTGAATGACTTTAAATAAAGACATTGCAATTTTGTTTATAGTTTAAGCAACTTGAGTTCACTTTAATGATGTTCTTTAATCTAATGAGCTTGATTGTAATACATCATTGTATCTAAATGATAACCATATAAAGCAAATAGGTATCTTATATCATTTTAGAAATGAAACATAATGATATTTTATATTTAATTATTTTTAACTCTTAATTAAAATTATGGGCATTGAACTTTTCCCTAACAATATTATTAACTATATATTATTCTTCTAAATCAATAATTGTTTTCTTATATCATGTCAAATTTCCTTACAAAAATACAAAATTTTGTACACATTAAAATTACTATTTTGTAATTAAAAATCTTATACACCATTTAATTCAAATTACATTCATAATATATATTTTTTAACTTAAAATAGTACGTAAAAATTAAGTAATTTGACTGTAATTTAAATATGTAATTGTAGTTAAACTCTAATTTCAACATTAAATATCTAATATAAATAATTGTATATAACTTAAAACATTTACACAATCATATTTACACATTTCATAACATAATTTATCATATTCTCTATCACTATCATTTTAAATCCCTTAGATATAAATTACAATATGAAATATAAGTTAAATCTAAAATATAAATTGAATAAAATTAACTATATTTTCATAATTCAATTGATAATTAAATACATCAATAACCCATTTTAATTTTTTACACCCAACAAACTATACACATAATTAGATAAAAGGAATTACTTTAAAAGATACCTCATAATTGATTATAGATACAACCTTTATCGATTGTATCTCTTAACTTGGAATGAATACACATACAATGTAGGGAAAGGGAAGTCATAATTGATTACTATAATATGAAAATTCATTTTGCCTAAACAAAATACTACATAATCCATTATGAGTACCACCTTAATTGATTATGCGATTTTATATGATAGTCACACAACCTCTCTAATTCATGCACCTTCATAAAATATATGGAGAAGTCTATGACTTTATTTGGAATACACAAAACATGATGGTGGAACATATATTTATGATTGATTATTGGTCTCAGCCTAATTGATTATGTTTAAAAAAAATACATAATTGATTATATTACATGCATAACTGATTACGTGACCTTTTATGAAGCAATTATGTTGCTAACCGTAATCAATAATGGCTTCAAACAATAAGATCTTATGGCTTCAAACAATAAGATCTTATGTTACTTTGAGTCCTACAATCATCAACTAACAGCAGTTTTGAGTCATGTCCAGATCAAGGAACAATATATGCATGTAAGTAAAATGGTTTGCGAGCTTAATTGTTATCTTATACCTACACAACAATACATAATCTTCATTTTTCTAGTCTAAACCAAACATCATCATGAGTTTTCCACAAAGGCACAATTTTTCAGCAACAGAAGCTGAAGAGAATTTCAAGTAGACCAAGTTTTGTGTGAAACCATTGACACGTTCTTCATCAGAACCCACACCAAGTCTCCAAAATTTTGTTTGGACTTCTCTTCATACCTATAGAAGACAAAAACAATGTCCTTTTATGCGTTACACCCATTAATAGGCAAGCATGAAAAATATGCAGGGATAGAGAGGGTAGTTTTTTTGAAGGAGAAAATAAAATAAAATAACTCTGAACAGTTACACAATTAAGAAATATAATTAAGAAACTAAAAAAAACTCAGCATAATAATTAAATAAAGGGTGTAAAGAATAAATAGAATCATTGAACTTGTTCATAATCACTATTATCCAAGTTGGGAAGAAAACAAAAAAAGAGAGCACCTTTGATTGCAACAGTGTCTTCCTAATGGTTATCACTTAAGCAGAGTTTAAGGTCATGAAAATGACAGCAAGAGAGAAAAAAAAGAGGCTCGCTTTTTGATGGGTATATAATTTGGATTTTGAAGAGAGCGCGGTGCACATGTAGAAAGAGAAAGGGCTTTTGTGAGGAATAGGATTAGGGAAAAAGTAGCATAAGCCCTTCAGAGTTAAGAGTTCCTTTTTCTCTGTAAAAACAATAATGTGAATAACTGTTACTGTTAATATTGTTATTATTGCTTAGTGTTTCAGATCTGTGACATATTAAGCACCGGCGAGGTTGCAAGCAAGGTGGGGTGTTTTGCTGAATGTGGTAGCTGACACTTTCTTATGGCGTCTGAAACGGCGTCGTCCGCGGATGAAGAAACCGTTGTCGTTTCAGCTGCGGGTGCAGGAGGGACTGATAAGAGAGGCAGACACCGGATTCTTGCTGAATTGAAGCGTCTCGACCAAGACTCCAAATTTCTTCAAGTTAGTTCACTTTTCTCTCTTTTCTATTTTATAAATTTCTTCAATTTTGGAAATGTAGTTAGGACTACAAATGTTGCACAATTAAGAATTTCCTACTGCGGTTTGTGTATAGTGTGCATGCTAGTTCACTGCTGAAAAATTGAAAAAAAACACAGCTTAGTATCGGTGATTAAAAAATGATTGCTTCTAAATGATCTGCGAGTATTTTTCTGAATTTTCTCTCTTAGGGTCGTATATAGGTGTTCAGTTAGTCGCAGTTTGCTCCCTAGTTTGTTTTGTAGATTTCAAATTTCAAGTTTTTTGTGGATTCCATGAGACCAGTCCTTTAGAAGATTTTCTGTTTAGATATAAAGAATCTGTCTGCTGGTTTTTCTGTTCTATTTCATGCTTGACAAATTAGTGTTATGCTCATTTCTTGGTGATTCTAGTGTGTCAGCCTTTCTAGTTAAGTTTTTAAAGGTTGACAGAAATTTGGATCCTCTGCAATGGCAGCAAACCATTTCCCTTGTTGAGCTGTTCTTAAATAAAAATTCATTTGTCATTTCCAGGTGGAAGATTACAGTATAGCAATTATCAGATTAGTTTCATAAATCAACTAGTTATAGAGCTTTATAATTGTTCTTTATTCTTAAGCTCCTCAGTTTAACATAGTTTGGTGCAATTAAAAGTTGTTGCCTTATTTGAAACTATCTTCAAGTGTCCTTGATAGCTAGAGCACTAATTCTATGGCAAATTGACAAAACAACATATGCTTTGAAGTTGAGAAGAACCCAATTTTTATGCATAATGTATGTATCTTCTGGTAGATATCATATAGATGATTCATTCCAAGAAATGTCTTCAAAGTTAGAAAAATATCTAGAATTATATGACAATATGAGCTTTTCTTCTGAGAAATTTGAGCAGTTAATTGAAATTTCACTTACCTTTTTGCTTTCAGAATTATAAAGAGATGAGAAAACTTAAAGTGAAATAGCTTATATTGTAGAAAAAATGATTTGTCATGTGTTGAATTTGTGGCCTCCTTGCAAACAAAAACAATAACCTTATCTTATCAAGTGAGATTGGTTCTATTCATCACACAACACTATCGAACTTGGTCAAAAAACCAAACTCTTCAGGAATATTATTCGTGTACAAAGAAGATCATTAGAAGCAGCACTGAAGAGATTAAATTGTGTGATTTTTAGTCTTGTGATGAGGGGGAGAAAGAGGTCAAGTAGGACATTAGAGGAGGTTGTTATGAGGGATCTCATGATAAATAATACTTCTGAAGATTTGGTCTTTAACCTAGTCGAATGATGTTATGTGTTTTATGTTAGCAGTCTTACCTAGTGAGATAAGCTTTAGTTGTCTTTTTTGATTGCCTATCCTTTCTCCCAGAGCTAGAAACCATGCAATTTACTCTCTGCAAAGGTGTCTCTCCTGTTTTTTCTTTGTACATGTCTAAACCACATTAATCAATTTTGTCATCTATTCCTCAATAACATCAATAATTTTCTATCGTATCTTTTCTTATATGATCATATATTCCTCTTAACGTTCTCACTTGTATTACTATCCCTTTTTTCTCATGTTACTCCTATAAAGTCCAATATTCTCTACAACAGAGTATAGCCAGTTGTATAACAGTAGAAGAAACTTTGCTTTGAGCTTGTGAATTATACTCCTAATAGTACAAGAAAACTTCAATGCCTTTTTTCATTTTAACCACTTAACCTGCTTGTTGCGTGTGGCATCTTAAATAATTTCCACATCGTTTTGTATTATTGATTTTAGATATTTAAACTTAGAAACTTGTGATGTGACATCTTCCATTTTTACCTATAAATTGTACTCTAAATGTCTCTTTGAAAATTAGAATGCATATACTTTGTTTTACTCTTACTGTAACTGAAATCCTTATATTCCAAAGTATGTTCTCAAAACTCAAGTTTAAAGTTAACATTTGATTCTAAAATTTGAATATCATATCATCTGTGAATAGTATGTATTTATGGATAATATTTTGTATGCTTCATGGTGAGTTCATCCTAGGCTAGATTGAATCCAGAAGGCTAAGCCTAATATAATATAAACTTTGCAGGAAAACTTGACAGGAATGTTCTTATTCTCTTCTGTGGGAGTTTTCATGCTAGTTATCTTATCATACATGTCTTGTATAATTAAGATATGAGTCACAGTGTCACAAGAATACCCTTATTTTCCAAAGTACTCAATCATTTATTTTTCCTAGTTAATAAAATCAAGCATAAGTCTTTTTTCTCTTTTACTTTCATATTTTTTTAATTAGCTCTTATAGAAGACAAAATACCATCTGTTGCAGACCTTCCTGACATAAAACTAGATTGATGATTTGTAATCCCTATCTCTATTTTTCTTTTTCATTTCTTATTTTCACATATAGTTACAAAACATCACTGTAGTTTTACTGTTTCGTAAAATATTAAAAACATAAAAATCATATTTTAACTATTCCTATGAAAATGTTTGTGAAAGGAAACAAACTTTACCGCAAATGTTTCCTTAAACCAAACAAGCTCATGGTTCCATCATTCTTGTTATATCTGTGAATGTTTCGTAAGGGTTTATATTGCATTTTCCCCTAATCTAATTGCTTAAATCAATGTTAGGGAATATTACCAAGTTAATGTTTTTCTAAGTGGAAGCCAAAGCAAACAGTTAGCTGCTTTGAAAAATCAGATGTTTTCCTGGGGCCTAGCTGTATTTCCTGCATTTGTCACTTCATTTGCATTCATTCTCTTTCCTTGGATGTTATACAGGAAGAATTGGAAGAGCTTGAGAAAACAGAAAATGTATCGACCATATGCAAGGAGTAAGTACTGTTTCATCACTTGTTTCTCTTCTTTGCAAAAGAAGAAATAAGAATATCCTGAGAAAAACTCATGTTATATTTTTGTAATATGTAAATCTGAAACAGACTTCTGGATTTGCCTATTCAGCAAGTTGTAAATTGATGTTTCTCTGTTGGTGGACCCTTTTTTCAAGTTGGGGACGAATGCACCCTGCATGGTTTTGTCGTAGCTTTTGTTAAAATGTTTCTCTTATTTGCCGTGTGCTAAAATATGCTGAGGCCTAAACAATTTCATTTGACGTAGTGCAGCTTGCTACAAAGCATGGAAAGTAGGCCTGATCCACTACTCCCAGAGTAAATGGCTGTTACCTACATCTTTACTTTTAATTTCATTTTGCTAGTAGTAGACTTGTAGGTGAAGTGAGTATACTCATCATCATCAGTTTTCTCTAACAGAGTCCATGGACCTGTAAACCTCTTATGGGATAGATGGTTTGAAGGACCTCAAGATCCACAAGCGTGTAGATGTTGGATACTTTGATTTAAAGTTGTGTCAATCGTCTTGCGTTGCAAATAGGATGTCATGCCACATATAACTAACTACATTAAAGTGACTCTGAAACTTAAGAAAATGTTTGGTGACATCTTGTACAAGGCAAACTAATTCTTTTACCTGCCCCTGCTTTCATTACATTAGATTATGATGAATAGTGTTCATGTGTACTCACATTCATTTACTGTAATCAAGGGAGAAGCATTATTATTTGTGCTTTTAATAATCTCAATCAAACTCTTAATTTGCCTTTTGTTAACTTATGTTTGCATAGATAAGTTGTTTATTTGAAAGTTATATAGTTAAGTACTGTAATCTAATTGAGATTTGGCTGGCTTAAATCATGGGACTGAGAATCAATTTTGAAAATATCATTTATTGTTTGATAAAAATTATGTTAGCAACCTTTATTTAGCTCTGAAGATATCATTTATTTAATTTACATTCCAAGACAATTGATGTTCTATGTAACCTTTACTGTCTAAACACCCCGGTTTTAGAAGATGATGACTTTTGGAAAGGGGAAGTGTTTAACTAGTGCTTAAGTAGTCATGAATGATAATCACACTTTTGGGGGTTGGGAAAGTAAAGAGAGTCCGCAATCCCTCGTTTCACAGTTAAATTTTGTTATGAAAAGATTTTGTAATCATCTTCTAAGTCATCTTCAGTTAGCAACCTCATTACTTTCCCTCTTTTCCCTTTTATTTTTGCTGTCCCTCTCTTTGCCGCCCTTCCACCAGATGATGACTTTCGGCTGCTATTGGGATGGAATTGTTAACCTGTTATTCCTTTCATGGAAACAATACATTAATTGGAACTTTCTATTACATAGTGATTATGAATGTCTACATCTCGTTTTGACTGCAAACAGTTATTGTTCATGTATAGTGAATGCAAATAGGATAGGAGAATGAAAAGAAAAAAGGTGATCAAATTAAATGAGCCTACCCTTCTAACTAAAAAACTAAAGAGGGAGTTGGTCTAAGAAAGAATTGTCTGCTAGCGACCTTGGGATGCACTATTGTTACCATTTTCAGTGACAGAAGATAATGATATACAATTACATCACATGATCAGCCAATAGAAGCGATGTGGATGTTGCAGCAGCAAGAGGTGACATCATGTGATGGAATGGAATTTAAGACAAATAGTAGTCCGGAGTTCGACATATATAGTCATTGTTGATAGCACGAGTAATAGTGTTCGGGAAGCTAGTAACAGTGGACAGATAATTTTGTTAGACACAGTAAAATACATTTTTTTGTGCTCCATTGTTAAATTGTTGCTTACTTGGGTTGTCTAAAACCTGCAATCAAAATAAAATTGTTATATTCAACATCTTTCTAAACAAATCTTAGGTTAGTTTTAACTTTGAGACTGCCTGGACTATGTTGTTGTATTTTCCTAGTTAGTTTTATATGTAGAAAAGTGTTATCTATTTAGAAAAAAACATTAAAGATGAACTGCAACGTAATTGACAATGATAAATTTAGGCATTTGTTGGCAATTACTTGCTGCTGCCACAGAGATCATATATCAAGTAACAAAGGATAACTTAGAGTTAATTAGAAGTTTGAAGTTCAGAGTCCCTAAAATAGAATTGGGATAAAAATCAGAAGAATTTGTGAATTTATAAACTAAAGGTGAAGTTAAGTGAGCAATAATTGTGGGGTGCATACTGCACAAAGAGAAAGAACATCATAAAACTTTGTACTTGGAACTAAATTATTGCTGCTGTTTCTGCAGTTCAATTATCTATACACTACAGAGAGTCTGGCCTGCACTTAAGACTAACAAACAAATAAATAAAGTTGCACTGGCTGGCAACCTCACTAGCATTCAAATTCTCCATTAAATCCAACCATTTTACACATTTATTATGAAAATAAAGACACACAGATTAATAGAGTAATAACTCCTAGTTTTCTCACAAAATTATTATTTTATCACTTTTATTCTTAATTTTTGTAAGTATTTTACACATTGCTAGTAAAATTAATGATAAAAGTTTATTAATAATTTAAATAAAAGGTATAATAGGAAATCACATATTATTTAATCAATGTTTTATGGAAACCTTCAATGCATGATTATAGTAAGAGGAGGAGTACTTGATCAGGATCACGATGTATTGTATGAGTATACATACATAAACACACTATGGAATGTGCGTGAAGCATGGAGCCATGTTTTGAATTCTCCAATGAAGTGACCCAATAAGAGAGAATGGTTTTGCATGTGAGAATGAATAAGTTATCGATGACATCATCGCATAGCATTTGGCAAATGGGTACGCATCCCAAGCAAATGAAGATGGAGACATATCCCTCTCCATAACAAGCAACCATTTTGTGAACACATCATACTATACTTAAACCAAATTCTATTTCATTATTACTGCCATGACTATACCTAATTAAACCTTATAGTATGTGACCTGATACTCACCAGAACACCCTACTTTCTTCTGCTGCATTTTATTTTTCTTCTTAATGAATTAATAACTGATCTATCTACCCAACTAGACTAATCATAACATTCATCGGAAATCTCACCAAATTACATGGTTTTACTAAAGTGTATCATTTTTGTGAACTTTTTTACTGTAGTCCTATTTTTTTTATCATTTCCTTTATCTGTACGAATTTTTCTAACTTGATTGTATAATGTGACATGGTGACTTTGTCACACTGTTAGGAAATTATATGTGAGAAGAAGATCTAGCAGTAGCAGATGCCACAATACTGTTTCCCCGCATATCATGTGCATAGATTCATCTTTTCTTCTTTTCGTCACTCATCATCTTCTTTTGGACTTGGGATCTTTGATTTCCCATTTTTAGGTCAGAGGTAAACAGAAAAGCAATGGCATGTGAATGTTAGGGAACTGGTCTCTTTTTGGGATATAAACAATTTGACCCTTGTTCTAGATTAGGTGGTGCTTATATTCCTATACATGTCTTATAGCAGTCAGAACATCTACAGGGTAATTAACAGAATCAAGTTCCATAGGCTAAAGATAACTAATCTTCCCACTACATGACAAGGATGTCATGTTAATTAAGTGGATGCATAAGAGGTTGGATTGGAGGAATGAAGAATTGAATAGGTTAGAAGTGGCTGGGAGAACATAGGGAAGAGAGAGAAGAGATGGGGTTGGAATTGAAAGAGTCTTTGGTCAAAAGGAGCAAAAAAACAAGGGAGTTGGCACCTGAATGGCAAAGGCCTCCACTACATAACTGTAAAAAAAAAAAAAAAAAAAAACTCTATACCCACTTTTCTATGTTATGCTTACAGTAAAAGGAGTTAAATGAATATCAAGTAATATATAAACTCTTTTTTTTTTGGTGAGACAAAGACTGGTTCAAAACTATTGATTGATTCTATTTTTAATATTATGAATTTTATAAATATCTATATAATAGTCACCTAAAAAAAAAACTTGTTTCAAAAACTGTTTTTGAAGAAAAGTATACTATACATAGAAAATTAAACTTTCTAATATTAATATTAATATGACTTTTTTGAAAATGAACAGTCTTGTTACAACATGCACATAATCTTTATTTTTTGCATATTGTTTTAAACTTTACTTTTCACATTTGAAAGACTTTACTAAAACAAAAAGTCTCTGTTAAGATACACTGGAACATACAGAAGACTGTTTCTGGACAGCAGAGCTATGGTGGATGATGCAAAGGGAACTCTTCACCTTCACGTGGGAGCCTCTGCCCGCCAGCGTCATTGCTAAGCTCATGGGCCTGGAGCCCCTACCCGATTCAGAGCCCGACCCATGGGCCTGGAGCCCCTGCCAGATTCAGAGCCCGGCCCAGGACCAGTAGTGAAGCTGAATCGGTGTCGGAGTCCAGAGATCTGCCTCTGTTTCTGTCGCAGTGTCGTTTCATGAACCCAAACAAAAGCGGTTCAGGAGATTCACCCATATAGTTAAAACTCATCACCGATCATTACAAAGATTGAGATTACAAGAATGGACGGACTTTCCACTGTTAAGACAAATTGGGCATTGGATTCTCCGTTAACACAACACAGTAGATAGCAAGTTAGCTATTATGAGAATATACAGATAGAAGAGTAAAAAGAGTGTTTTGAAACAATGAATCACCTTCCCTCGAACCTGTTGTCTGATGAAGGAAGCCCGGAATGGATGAACAGAGGGGACAACACGTGGCAGTTAACGTCAGGCACTCTGGTGGGCCTGCAAAGTGTTCCGGGACTAGTCATCCTCTACGGCAGCATAGTCAAGAAGAAATGGGCTTTGAACTCTGCCTTTATGGCTCTCTACGCTTTTGCAGTAGTTCTTGTTTGTTGGGTCGGGTGGTGCTACCAAATGTCCTTTGGTGAAAGGATTCTTCCATTTCTGGGACGTCCAAATGTGGCCTTGGACCACCAATTCCTTACAGGCAAAGCTTTTTCGGGGGACTTTCCCAATGCCACCATGGTGTACTTTCAGCTCGTCTTTGCTGCCATCACTTTGATTCTCATCGCAGGGGCGTTACTCGGGAGGATGAACATCCATGCCTGGATGTTGTTTGTTCCACTTTGGGTTACCTTCTCTTACACCATCTGTGCCTTCAGCATATGGAGCAATGATGGATGGCTGTTCAAAATGGGCCTTGTTGATTACTCCGGCGGCTTTGTTATTCACCTTTCTTCTGGGGTTGCTGGATTCGTCGCAGCTTCTTGGGTATACATATAATATAATTCATCTTTCATATACATCATCTTCCTTGTAGCTATTAAGTTTTATGATAAGATATGCAGGTAGGACCAAGGACAGTGAAGGATAGAGAGAGGTTCCCTCCAAACAACATACTTCTGATGCTGGCTGGGGCTGGCCTACTATGGATGGGTTGGACTGGATTCAACGGCGGAGATCCATACGCAGCCAGCATAGATGCATCTCTGGCTGTTCTTAACACCCACGTCTGCACCGCCATGAGTTTGTTGACTTGGCTTTTCCTTGATATCCTCTTCTTTGGAAAACCTTCAGTGATTGGTGCCACTCAGGGCATGATCACTGGTTTGGTTTGCATCACCCCAGCTGCAGGTACCGAACCTTGTTGAATTGCCAAATACCATTATATGCTTTTAGTGTTGTGACTCAAATGGGTTTGTTAGGAAATGTGAAAGTTGATTTATTTGTTTGAGTTTAGGTGTGGTGCAAGGTTGGGCAGCAATGATAATGGGAATTATGTCAGGAAGCATTCCGTGGTACACAATGATGGTCCTCCACAAAGAAATTAGGCTCCTCAAACAGGTGGATGATACCATGGCAGTTTTCCACACTCATGCGGTGGCTGGTTGCTTAGGTGGCATTCTGGCTGGCTTCTTTGCTGACCCTGACCTTTGCCGTCTCTTCTATGGGGTACAGGATTCGGTGCACTATACAGGTCTTGCTTATGGCATATTCACAGGGAGGTTTAGGGCAGGATTTAGGCAAATGGGGGTTCAGCTTCTTGGCATTGTGTTTGTGATACTTCTGAATGTGACCACAACTAGCATTGTGTGTTTGGTTGTTAAGAGCATAGTTCCACTGAGGCTGCAGGAAGATGAGTTGGAAGTTGGGGATGATGCAGTGCATGGTGAGGTTGCCTATGCATTGTGGGGCGATGGAGAGAAGCTTGAGACTGCCCATGAGGCTAGTTTTGAGAGGAATCCAGAATGGCCAACTGTGGAACTAAAAACTTCTAGTAATGCTCAATTGGAGTGATTGTTATTGCTTCAGAAGGAAATGTTAAAATAAGGTGCAGTAGTCCCATGGAAGAAGATAATTTGATTCCTCTGTTGGTTATGTCAATTGCAAGATGACCTCAATGCACCTTTCCTTCATGAAATAATATAATGTTTATTTAAGTAGCTTAATTATGTGGCTAGTATGAATTAGACAAATTCAGTTCAATTCATGCTATCTCGAAGCAACTCATTCTATTTCGAAATGGTGAGGCATTTCCATTAACAACTTCATTCTACGATTTCAAATTTAATCATGTTAACTATATAACAAAGGTTAAATTATAAAATGCACTTTATATTTATGGATCGTGATATATGGACATCTTGTATGTCATTACACTCATTTGACACTGATAAAAAAATTATTTTTTTATTCAATTATGTGTTTTAAGTTCATATTTGATTTTTTTTATTTGAATTTTAAAAATATTTATTAACAAACTACATATGAGGAAATCATTTGGATGCTTTTAAAAGTATTTTATAATTTTTTGATAGTATTTTTACTTTGATATTTTTTTATCACAAATCGAATGACATACTTTTTTACACAATATTATAATTATATTTTTTTTTTCAAAATGAGAACAACATGAATGTTTGAGGTTCTTATTTTTTGTATTTGTTAAATAAGTTAAACGTCTTTTTCAGCCAACCACGTACCAAAACAAACAGAAGAAAGTACTAAAACAAAAGAATCTACCTAGATGTGACTATCATACATTTTAAAAGAACTTTATGATTTCTTAAAAATACTTTCACTTTGACTTTGTTGGATCACAAACACAAAGACATGGACATTATTACTATATTTTTTAAAATAATAGAAAATGTGATAACACATGAAATTACAAGTACTTATCAACAAATCACATATTAAAATCCCGTATCAAACATAAGTTAAATCATGAATCATTCTTATAATTATTTCTTTTATTGATGTTTGTGATAATTATTCATTTTTTATCCGCCAACACAAATATTGTTATTTATCAATAGTTAAGATTTCTTTGAAAAACACTTTCAACCATTATTAACTACGATTTTAGTTAAAGAAACTTTTCAAGTAACATTAATTGAAAAGTCAACAAAAAAAATCTTAATTAATCTCAATAAATGTTAAAAAAAATTGTTAATGACAATTAAAAAAAGAACTTTAACTGAAACATAATATCAATCAAGATTTACAACAACAAAAAATCATTAAATTAATATTGTAAATTATTAAGAAATGTTTAATACTATATTTTTTTATTTGATGGTAATTGAATTTTTTATCCAGATTTAAAAGTTAAAATTCAATAAATTTGAATTCTCTTATTAAAACAAAATATTTTAAAAATAAAATCGTTTAAACTTTGAATGAGTTAAAACTTGTAAAAATTTTATTCACACAGAAAATAAAGGAAGCAAATGCCTACAATATTGGTTAGCCAAAGTTAGTGGAAGGTCACGTTATTACGTTAAAATATTAAAATCTTTTCTTGTATGATCATACATTCATCTTAACATTCTCACTTGTATTACCATCCATTTTTTCTCATGTTACTCCTATAAAGTCCAATATTCTCGACAACAGAGTTTAGGCAGTTGTATAATAGTAGAAGAAACTTCGCTTTGAGCTTGTGAATTATACTCCTAATACTACAAGAAAACTTCAATGCCTTTTTTTTATTTTAACCACTTAACTTGCATCTTGCCTGTGGCATATCTTAAATAATTCCCACATCATTTAGTATTATTGATTTTAGATATTACGGCTAAGCCTAATATAAACTTTGCAGGGAAACTTGTCAGGAATATTCTTAGTCTCTTTTATGAAAGTTTTCACACTAGTTATCTTATCATACATGCCTTGTATAATTAAGATATAGGCACAGGGTTGCAAGAATATCCTTCTTCTCCAAAGCACTCAATCATTTACTTTTCCTAGTTAATAAAATCAAGCATAAATCTCTCTTTTTTCTTTTAGTTTCATATCTTTTCATTAGCTCTTGTAGAGGACAAAATAGTTGTAGACCTTATTTGTAATCCCTATCTCTATTTTTCTTTTTCATTTCTTATTTTCACATATAGTTACAAAACATAACTTTCATTTTACTGTTTCGTAAATATTAAAAACATAAAAATCGTAATTTAATATAAAAATGTTTGTGAAAGGAAACAAAGTTGAAAGCAAATGTTTTTTCATAAACCAAACAAGCTCATGGTTCCATCATTCTTGTTATATCCTGAGAAGAATTGGATTTGCCTATTCAGCAAGTTGTAAATTGATGTTTCTCTGTTGGTGGACCGTGGACCCTTTTTTCAGTTTGGTGATGAATGGACCATGCATGGTTTGGTGGTAGCTTATGCTAAAATGTTTCTCTTACACTGAGGCCTAAACAATTTCACTTGACCTAGTCAGGCTTGCTACAAAGCATGGAAAGTAGGCCTGATCCACTACTCCCAGAGTAAATTTGGCTAGCTTAAATTCTGGAAGTTATAATAAATTTTGTGACTTTAATTCTAAAAATATCAATTATTGAATCTAAGGCTTATTGTTAAATAAACTATTATAATTAATATTTAAGAGTATAATTACTGGGCAAACCACTTGGGGTTTGGAAACCAAAGAGTCTGCAATCCTCCTTTAACAATTAAATTTTGTTATGACAAGACTTTGTAATAGTCTTATAAGTCATATTAAGTTAACAACCTACTTTCTCTTTCTCCATTTATTTTTGGTGTCCCTCTCTTTGCAGCGCTTCCACAAGATGACTTTCAGCTGCTATTGTAATGGAGTTTTTAACCTTTTATTCCTTTCATGGAAACAATATAGTAATTTGAGCTTTCTAACTCATAGCAACCAGTTTTATTGTTCATGGATAGGAAAATTAAATGAGCCTATTACTTATCAGCCTTTTAACTAAAGAACTAAAGAGGGAGTTGGTCTAAGCAGAATTGTCTGTGAACAACCTTGGAATGCACTATTGTTACCGATTGAATGACAGATAATGACACACAATCACATCACATATCACATGATCAGCCAATAGAAGCTATGTGATGCTGCAGCAGCAAGAGGTGACATCATGTGATGGAAATAGGATTTAAGACAAATAGTAGCCACGGAATTGGACGTATATAGTCATCGTTGATAGTGAGTAATAGTGCTTGGGAAGGTAGTAACAGTGCACAGATAATTTTGTTAGACACAGAAAAGACATATCTTTTGTGCTCCATGTTAAATTGTTGCGTACTTGTGTTGTCTAAAACCTGCAATAAAAAAAAAAAAAGGAAAGCAAAATAATTTAAAAGGGTTTCATCTCACTTTATTGTCTGCTGGAGAAATGTACATGTTTGGAGAAAGGTTGGGCATGTGTTGGTTCCAAAATCTCATCCTCAATTTTTTTATAAAATATTTTTTAAGTATTCTCAAATGTAAATTTGATTACAGTTCCAACAATTAAGGGTTTATTTAAATTTTAGTTTAAACATTCAAATTATTTTTAAGTTCCACTAAAATTTGTTTTACAAAAAAACATACATAAAATTGAAACATTTGAGAGATGTGTCAATAGTTGTAAAAAGTGTTCAAGAATATACATACTTTTTCCTATATAAAAAATGTGGTACCTAAAAAAATTCCGAAGTTAAGCTCCATATCATATACCATAACAAATAGGTAATGAAAGTTTCAAAGAGTTTAACTCCGACTAAATTTAATTAAACTTAATTTTTTAATTAAAATTAAAACCCTTTTACTAAGCATATATTTGATTTGCTGATAAAAATTTGCAACCCACATCAAAGAAAGCTTGTTTCTCCTTTGGGTGTTTGGGAAATGGAGAATGATACGAAGAGATTTCCAATTACACCACAAAAGTGTTTTAATTTTTCATATACAAGGCTCTAAACTTAGGTTTATGCATGCCTAAGCTCATAACAGAAAAGGAAGTATATTGTTGGATTTAAAAAAGAAAAGAAGTTAATCACATTAAATTCATAATCTTTTCAAACACATCCTAAGTCAGTTTAAAATTTGAAACTGTCTGGGCTATGCTGTTGTCTTTTTCTATCGAGTTTTATACATAAAAAAGTGTTATCTATTCAAAAGAACATATTAAAGATGAACTGCAAACGTAATTGACAATGTTAATTTATGTTAATTTAGACATTTCTGTGAATTTATAAACTAAAGGTGAAACTAAGTGAGCAATAATTGTGGGGTGCATACTGTGCAAAGAGAAAGAACATCATCACACTTTGTACTTGGATCTAAACTATTGCTGTTTCTGCATTTCAATTATCTATACACTATAGTGCGCCTCGCCTGCACCTAAGACTAAGAGACAAATAAATAAAGTTGCAGTGGCCGGCAACCCGCCAACTAATTAGCATTCAAATTCCCCATTTTACACATTTATCATGAAACTATATAGACAGACTGATTTATAAAGAAAATATATCAGCAGTTTTTCACAAAATTATTATTTTATCACTTGTAGCATCAAATAATTAATAAATAGTTACAACTTATAGTAATCCTGTCTCACTTAACAAGTTGTGGCATAACTCATGGGACTAAAATTAGGGTCTGCAAGTGACACTTGTTGCAGGTGATGGTAAGATTTTTGTAGAGAATAGTTTGTTGGTATTTCTTTGTATTTTGTTGTTGTACAACAAAATAGTAGAGGAGAATCACTATCCCATTTGGTACAAGAAACATGGCCCATAAAAAGACCGTTGCATCATGGTCGTCAGCATCTCTACATTGGAAGTAAAAAAATGTGATTCTGAACTGAGAATACTTTAGAATAAAGTTTATGGAAAGCTTCAATGCATGATTATAGTAAGAGGGGGAGTATTTGACCATGATCACGAGTGGTTGGATTGTTTGAGTATACACACATAAACACACTATGGAGTGTGCATGAAGCATGGAGCCATGTTTTGAATCCTCCAATAAAATGACCCAATAAGAGAGAATGGTTTTGCATGTGATAATGGCTACGTTATCGATGAGAAAGCGCACTGCATTTGGCAAATGGGTACGCATCCCAAGCAAATGAAGATGGAGACATACCCCTCTCAGTAGCAAGCAACCATTTTGTGAACACATCATCTTATCTCATGTAAAAAGAACCGTTATACATCATTTTCTTTTCATTTCCTCCAATCACTTTCACTTCCTCTTCCCCCATTTGCTTAATTAATTAATCCAACTTCAGAGTGTTTCTATATGTGCATATTTTTAATGCACCAACTACTTCGAACAACGAGCCAAGCCAATATAACAACCGTCTCCCCTATTAGTATTAAATCCTTCATGTTAATTGGCTACTTGCCTTTCGTTCAAGGAAAACTAGAATATACACACATGTCAAGGTCTAATACATCATAGACCATAGGCTTCTTTAGATTACTATAATTCATATCATACTATAATTAAACCAAATTCTATTCCATTTTACTGTCATGGCTATACCTAAACCTTATAATCCGCACCAGAACACCCTACGTTCTTCTGCTGCATTTTATTTTTCTTCTTAATGAATTAATAACTGGTCTATCTACCCAACTAGACTAATCATAACATTCATAGAAAATCTCACCAAATTACATGGTTTTACTAAAGTGTATCATTTTTGTGAACTTTTTTACTGTAGTCCTATTTTTTTTATCATTTCCTTTATCTGTACGAATTTTTCTAACTTGATTGTAAAGTGTGACATGGTGACTTTGTCACACTGTTAGGAAATTATATGTGAGAAGAAGATCTAGCAGTAGCAGATGCCACAATACTGTTTCCCCGCATATCATGTGCATAGATTCATCTTTTCTTCTTTTCGTCACTCATCATCTTCTTTTGGACTTGGGATCTTTGATTTCCCATTTTTAGGTCAGAGGTAAACAGAAAAGCAATGGCATGTGAATGTTAGGGAACTGGTCTCTTTTTGGGATATAAACAATTTGACCCTTGTTCTAGATTAGGTGGTGCTTATATTCCTATACATGTCTTATAGTAGTCAGAACATCTATAGGGTAATTAACAGAATCAAGTTCCACAGACCAAAGATAACTAATCTTCCCACTACATGACAAGGTGCCATGTATTCCAGCACATGAAGAAGAGCTTCTACACAACAAACTTTTTCCTACTCTTGCATTAAACATCTTTCACCTTAATTATTACAAACAATAATTCTCCTATTTTATGTTGTGGATTTACTAGATTCTCTGATCTGGAAAGAAAAGACTTATCAAAACTTGAATAGTTGTAAAACTGACTAAACTGAAGTTATGTAATTTAATATTTCATGATCTCAACCAATTAAAAATTAAAGGTATGCAGACTAATTCCACACAATGAAATAGAATAATTAACCTAATCAAGAACTGCTTTCAGTTCCTTGTAATAATATCAAACAAATATAACTTGCTATTAAAAATAATTTATATTTCCCCATCAAATTAATGTCTCTATAAAAGAGGAGAGAGGGAGAGGCAGGATTGTAGGTTGGTTGCAAAAGAGGTGAATGAATAAAAATGAATAGAACAAAAATGGAGAAGCATATATAGTAGATAAAAGAAAGAGAGAATCCATGTGGGTGGGAAGGGAATAACAGTGTTGGAAGTGGTCCAACTACTGAGCCCAAGATAGAGGAATCACAATCACATCTTCTCTTCATCATTCATTTTCCATTCCTATATCCGTTCCTCCCAGTAACCTTTTTCTACAATATTAATATATCACCATTCATCCACAACCATGATTCAACCACACATCCCTTCACATATCATATTCTTAACATCTATGTATTAATAAGACACACCCACACCCCCTACCTCTTCAATGCATTTTCCTTTAACAAAATCAAACACTCAATGCGGATTAGCATCATACCAATTTTTGAAACGTTCATGTCATCAAAATAACACTTTTTTTAGTATTTTTTTATTCTTTTATTTTATTCAAAGTATAAAACTATAAGCAAATTTCATTGTGAAAGAAGAGAGATTTAGAAGATTTTCTAATCTATAATGAATTTTAAATAATAAAAAAATGTATTCAAAAGATTGATACTTCCACTTTTCAAAAACTGTGTTGTCATTTTTAGTTTTTAAATTTAATTTTTATTAATTAAAACATGTTAATATAATAATTTAAATTATATATAAAACTTTGTGCTAAAGTGAGTGAAAAATTATGCCTTCAGAAACATTTTTTAAGTAGAAATTGAAATATTTGATATTTTTGTGCTTCAACATGATTTGGGATCCCTAGAGACTAGTTTAAGCAGTGGCAAAGAAAGTTAATTGTTTTTATTAACCCAAATCATGATTTACAAATTATAATCCAAAATACAGCTTGAAAACTCCTTGTTGGCACCTCAAGAAAAGTGGGATGGGAAGAAGGGTTTTGAAATGCAGGGAAATGTGTGCATTGGAAGAGGGTGTGTGATACAGAACATGGGAGTTTGATGATTGGGAAGTGAGCTCTCTTAGCAGTTACCACATTCATATAACTATGGCATGGGAAATTGAGGATGATGGGGACCCTTCATTTTTTGTCTCTTCACTTCAAACTTGGAACCACTCTTCTATCTTTTTATTTCTCTTTTTTTCAACCCTTTTTTCCCTTTCTGTGTTAAATTGGTGTAATACTTCAGTGACAGATATTTTTTACCAGCACGCGAGGGCATTACTTTAGCTAAAACAGAGTTATGTAGAGAGACACGCGTTTCATTTGCAGGGTAACTCTGAGTCTGTGACTCCAATTCTGCATATGTTCATGCCACAAGTCAGATAATAAAATGGTCTTTGAATGAGATTTCAAATGAATATGCCTTTGAAAAGGCCAAAAGTGAAGCAAAAGGGTTACACATATTAATACCATTATTATAATAAGAGAAAGACAGACACTTGATGTCTTTTCCTACAATGTTTTATGAATATGAATAGAACAATGCAATTTAGTGTTTTGTTACTGTGAACCATAAATGTAACCAATAAGGGTGAAGCTGTGAAAGATAGGAAACTCATATAGAGTCACATGGATCAATCAGAAAAGTTGTAACAGGACAAACCACATGGGATGGCAGCTTGACCGCATTTATTTACAATAATAATATTAATAACATCACCACTTTCACTTATCTTTATCACCATAACTTAATCAAGCTTTCTTCTTCCTTTCACCAAATAATATTTCTAAAATATGTGTAAAGTTTCTCTTTTGTGCAAACAGCGACCAACATCTCCAAATTTGATTTGCTGAAAACAGAGTATACATAAAAGCTGGAGTTAATAATGCATATCTATGCTAATTTTTTTTCTTTCCTCAATCAAATCAAATACAACTTTTTCACAGCAAACAAATCAGAGGTGCTCAAATTGAGGACTTAGTATCTCGTGCTTTGTATAGGTTTGCCAAATATTATTGATGTGTGCAATTTTCCTCTTCCCAAACAGGAATCCTATTTGCACAACATTTGTTCATCAATTTTAGATGTGATGTGTACTTAGATTTTACTATCATAACACTTTAGATATGTATACACATTTTTATATAATTTAAAAATATTTAATGTTGGTAGGTACAACATATTGATTAAGAAATAGGTGAAACTCTCCAAAAATAGAAGCTGGTTAGATGAGAATTTATATCATTGCTATGAAACAATAACAAAACAAATAAAAAACTCACAACTCATAGAATTGTGGGAAAGTAAGTTAGGCTATTATTGATTTTATTTTGTTCAAAATGTTGAACTTGGGTACAAGACTACTCAATGGAGTCTCCCTTTTTCAGTTCAGAACATAATTTATGTTTCAGAAATAAAATTGAATTTGATAAGCAGCATCAGGACTTGAACTATCACTTTCTAGTTGTAGCTCAGATCAATTGTTATGAACATGGCACAGGTCATAATTGTGATGAGCACAGCAGTGAAATAACTCATCATACTTCACTTGGTTTTAATTGGATTACTCTCTCATTTCCTAACTTCATTCAATGGTCTGTACTAAACCATCTCAAACCATTATTCCTTTTATTTTTCTTCACTCATCTTCAGCTAGTATGAAACTTAACATGTGTTCTGATAAAAGGAAAAAAAACTGTTTATCTAGAGTTTAGAGAGATATGATCAGAGGATTTGAATGTAAAAAAAGATCTCAAGTTTTGACCAATATAGAGACTTTTATGTTATGGTTAGAATGATATAAATTTTATAATAGAGAGAGACAAATAAACACATATATAAGAATTTCTTTAATACTACTAGTTGTTAAAACTGATTTTAGCAGTGTTTCCATTACTTGGAGCTAGACACCTGTTTCCTATCACACAGTCTAGGTTTCCATAAAAGCCTGTTTAATTTATTTTTTCTTTTATTTTGTTTGAGAGAATTCTCTGAGTTGGGGAGCATCATTTCTATTATGCAAAATGAGATGTCATAGTTTGAATATTACTTCTATCTGTTTTATAGAAAATGTAAAGATGTCACTTTCAATCATATCTTTAAATGGGTGAATTAAAGAACCTGCAATTCAATATGATGGAATTATTGATATGGCATTTATAAGCATGGTTGACAATAGGCAAAGTGTACTAATTCTACATAAAAGGTAAACAGAGTATTATCATTATTTTTTCATCACAATTTTTGTGATTTAACAATGTGATTCTGATTTTTATTTAAAATAAAAAGAAAAACAAACACCAATAATGAGCTAAAAGAAAGTTCACATAAAAATTTTCTTAATTTTTTTAGTGTAATTTCTTTGTCTTCTCAATTTATTGAGTGTATAGTTGGCATCCAATTTTCTAATATAGTTTATCTCTAATTTATTTGTGGGTCAAGAAGTCTCAGTTCCTATTTTTCTAACCCTAATTCATTAGGCAACAAAAATTTAATTTATTAACTCTGGAAATGTAAAGAGTCAGTATATAGTTTGTTTGAGTGGATTGTACAACCAAAATTTAAGTTATTGTATAAAATCTCACACCTCCATAACTTTTTAAATTCACTTTAATTCATTTATGTGTTCCTCTACTTAAAGGATAGGATGTGAAGTGTATTTTCTTGCTAGCATGGTGTTCCTTTTGCTGACCATTTTTGACTATCTCTTATAGAACTCCTGTTTATGTATACTGAACTAATAACACTCTTTAAATTAGAATAGCAAGAAATAGTGAAAAAAATTCAATAATAAAAGTTTTAGAGACACACACTCAATCAAACATAATAATACTCATCAAACATTCAAGTCAGAGCTACCAAAATCACATTATGTAATCCTTAAAAAAAAATTTAATTAATCTCTAAAATTTACTAATTAATAGGTGAAAGACAAAGTAACCCCATATTTAATATTTTATCAACTACTTAAATAGTGACATTAGTGTAAAAGCTACTAAACAAAGAAGTAATATATACTTAATATACAAAATTGTTAAAGTTTTAAAGAGTCCCAAGAATACCTTTCAGAAACTCATGACTTCATGTACAGAGTTGCACCTCTTAGAAATCACAACATAGAAATGCTAATTTGCAAGTTTTACAACATGAAGGATTTCTGAAATTGCACTAGATTTTTTAGATTTTTTAAGTGGTTCTCTGATAAGAAAATAAAATAAGAAAATAAAAGAAGAAGATAAGGAGATGAAAAAAATACTAAAAGAAAAAACATAAAATAATGTCGTGTTGTGTATACTTTCTAAAACACGCAAGTGCTCTAACAAAGTGGCTCCTCTGCAGTTTTCAAAATATACGTTTGCAGTGTTGAATGGCTTCATTCGCCGCTTTTCTTGCTTGAAATTTGGAAAAGAGATTTGCACCAACAATTTTATGAAAGCAAAAAAAGAAAATATAGAAAGATCAAGCGGTGATATGAGAATGTGCGGTACCGAACAGTGCAATTGCCATGACCATAACATGATGATGTTTGGTTTAAAAGAAAACATTAATTCATGGCCTACATACAGGAGTGAGACATGGCCATTTTTGGGTTGGATATTAAACTTTACTAAATCAATTTTCCAGTAAGTTCATAACTTCTTTTAGACCAAATATTCAGAACAATAATCATTTAAAATACAACTAAACTGATATGTTTAATCATCAAATAATGGATCAAACTCAACTAAGGAAATAATTTCTTATTAAACAAAATTTTTATAATCATATAAAAAATCATGATTGGTTAAGACTTTTATATTTTTATAAATTATTGAAAACAAAGTCTATTTTAGTATTGATATATTTTGTTCTTTTATATTAGATTGATTTCTTTGATAATTATATGACATATTCTTCGTAGACTGTATTGGTAGACGGTAATAATATGACCTGTATTTCTCAATTTTCTGGTTAGACTTATTATATATAGATTTTCTTTTTATTATATTTGTTATTTTTTAATGAAAAAATTATTATTCTTTTTATATTAGTCTTTTTATCCACGACAATTTCATACATAGTAATAATTTATAAAAGACTTTTTAGTATCTAAATACCCGATTTAATATAAATTAACAAATAACATTATTAGAACATTTTTATTACTCATATGATTGTATTTAAATTATAACTTTCAAATCCACTTTAAAAATTATTAGTGAGTTCCTCTTAAATTTACTATAAACTTATAACAATACTTACAGCATATGCTAGGTTGAGACTACTATAAATCATTGTATTTGTAAGAAAACCAACCAACATTCTTACATACACGGAATAACATTTATACAATTTTATTGTTTCAACATATTAAAAAACATTTTCATCATAGTTTGTAATGAAGAACAATAAGTATAAATATAGATTTAAAAAATCTATTATTTTAAACTTATTAAATATTTGTATAACATAAGTCTAGTAATATATATATATATATATATATATATATATATATATATATTACCTTATCACTAATTAAGGATATAAATTCCTATTTATTGATAAAAGCAACCTATATACCTAGCTAGATACGTGTTTATTGATCTCATAAGACACATAAACCAATGTTATTCACAATTGGTCATAAACACAAACACAAAAGGCTTCACTCCTTAACAGACACTATTAGACATGTTGCCAAAATTAAATGCTGTTAAATGGTTTAGAAACATTTAATGAGATTTGAATAAACTAATGTACACATATTCTGGGATTTTTGAAGCTTTGATGGTTTGATGCAATGTTATTATAGATTTTAAGTGAGATTGGGATGGTGGGGTGAGTTTGGTGGAGTAAAATTAAAATGGGAGTTTTTTTAATTAAGTGGAGGGGGAGAGGTTGAAGGAATGAAAAATTGAATAGGTTCGAAGTGGTTGGGAGGGAGCACATAGGGAAAAGAGAGGTGAAGGGGTTGGAATTGAAAGAGAGTCTTTAGTCGCAAGGCGCAAAAAACAAGGCAGTTGGCACCTGACACGCAGGCAGAGAGCATTACCCACGGTGGCTATGGTGCAGTGCAGCCGCTTCCCTACAGTAAAACCCCTCCACTCCATAACTGTAAAAAAAAAACTCTATACCCACTTTTCTATGTTATGCTTATCCTATTTATACAATCACATTTAAATATTAACTATTAACTCATAACAGTCAAAATCATCATTTTCACACTTTTTATAAATACTTTCTTAGATTATCTTATTTTTCTTAAATTGCGCAATAGCCACACACACACAATTCCATAGAATCTGTTTATACTTTTTCTCTGTTATGCTATCCCTAGCAAGTTATTTTATATACCTTGTTTAAGGTTGTCTTAAATTTCCTATTTGATTCATGGAGAATTATTATTATTATCCATTAAGTCTTCTAAGTTCTTACTTGTATGGTAAAAGGAGTTAAATGATTCATGGAGAATTATTATTATTATTATTATTATTATCCATTAAGTCTTCTAAGTTCTTACTTGTATGGTAAAAGGAGTTAAATGAATATATACATGATTTTGGTGAGTCAAAAAGTGGTTCAAAATTATTGATTCTATTTTAATATTATGAATTTATTAATATCTATACAATAGGCACATAAACCATTTGAATTAAATAATTTTACAACTAATGTGATTTGAGAGGGAAGAGGGATGTCCCAGTGAAAAAGAAATAAGAAAAAAGGCGAAGGACACGGTAGTGATTTTGGATAAAGTAGAAGGACAAAAATAGGCTTATGTCCTGTTCGTTGGCGTTTAATTGTAGCGACCCCGTTTTATAGAGCAGAAGGGAATGTGTGATAAAAAGGCATCCCATCTCATAAACATGAGAGTAGAGAGACAGTGGTCGGAGTGGTAGCCAAAACTTAAACAATGGACCAAGTTTCGCAATCAACACAAGACCACACCGATAGAGAGTGACATAGCAGAGCCACGTCCAACCCAAATACTCAACAAACTAAAAGAAAAACAATGACGACGGGTATAGTACGCGACCAGAACCTGGAGAAACACATTCACAAGCAGATGGGCTGCATGGCCGGCTTTCTTCAGATCTTCGATCGCCACCAGATACTCACCGGAAAACGCATCTATTCCCCCAAACGCCTACCTCCGGTAAAGCCTCTCACTCCCTACCCTGCCATATATTACTCTTTCACGCTCCTCACAACCTAACCTTTTTTTTACTTCTCTTTCACAGGCCTCGCCGGAGCCCGACAAAGTCACCGCCTCGCCGGCTCGTTCCGCACAGTCGCCGGTAAGGGAGGTCGTCCAATCCGAACCCAGGACGAGTTCTCCCGTGCTCCCTGTTCTGGAATTCAAGGAAGGCACACGGTCCTCGTGGAAGTTCTCGCGAGAGGCTCCCAGACTGTCTCTGGACAGCAGAGCCATGGTGGACGCGAAGGGAACGCTTCACCTTCATGCGCGAGAGATCCCCTCGGAGAACGATGGAGACAAGCAGCGTCGTTCCACCAGCGTCATTGCTAAGCTCATGGGCCTGGAGCCCCTGCCCGATTCAGAGCCCGGGCCTGGGCCAGCAGCGAAGCTGCAGAGATCCGCGTCGGAGTCTAGAGTGCCCAGAGATCTGCCCCTGCCTCTGCCACTGTCACAGTGTCGTTTCATGGACCCAAACAATTTCCCAAGTGCGGTTCAGGTCAGCAATGTGGTCCTCGAGAATAATAATAACACTGCCATAGATGCCCGATTGAGCAGTGGCAGAGTCGCAGATCCACCCAGGCAAAGGGCCAAGAAGAGTTTTTACGACTCGGCTGATTTCTTCCCCGAGCCCAAACACACCGCTTCGGTGTACGGAGAGATTGAACGGAGGTTGCGGATGCGAGGGATTAACGAGCCTTCCAAGGATCTCCACACTCTCAAACACATCCTCGAGGCCTTGCAGCTCAAGGGGCTCTTGCATTCCAACACCAAACCCAACCAATCTCCCATTGTCGTTATGAAACCGGTCCGATCGGTGAACCGGACCGGGAACGATTCTCCTCCCCTCCGGTCTAGTCCTCGCCGGAGCCCCCGAGTTGGGAATGAGACTCGAAGAGATGACCAAAATGAACGCAGTTCAATGAGTCAAAGCAGCAGAGCACTGAGCTCGAGTCCTAACCGCAGGAGGCAACAAAACGTGGAACCGCAGAGGAGAGTGGGCGTTGATTCGAGAAGGGGGTCTGTGTGTGTCTCTCCGGTTCATTCTCCCAAGGCGAGTCCAAGAAGGAATGCAGGCAATCAGCAGGTGACATATGGATCGCCTAGGATGAGAAGGACTGTTGAGCGTAAGCTGAAAATGTCTGGTGTGGCAGAGGATGAATCGTCTACAGTTTCAGATAACAGCTTCAGCACCTCTTCATATCCCGATACAGAGGTAGAATACTATACTAAACGAGTAAGATAATAGGAACTATTATGTTACTGGTGGGTCATTTCTTAATGAGTTAAAATGAATTAATTAATTGGTGGTGTTTGTGGGATTGGTGGCAATTGGATTGAAGTGTCCTGTGTGTGGTGCAGAGGTACAGGTTGGAAGAGTACAAGGAAGGGAAAGATCTGCTGGATAGGTGTGATAAGCTGCTGAACAGCATAGCAGAAATAACAGCAGCCAACGAGTTGCAACCGAGTCCAGTATCGGTTCTGGACTCGTCGTTTGACAAGGACGACTGGTGTTCACCGTCCCCCATAACCAAACGCTGCATTGATTACAAAGGTAAGTGGGGACTGAGGCAGACATTCATTTAACAAACTTGTTGCTTAGCTTGTGTTGCAATTGGTTACAGAATGGAATTAGATTTTGTGGTGACGTATTATTTGTGTGTGCATATCCAAAGTGTAACATGGTCTAAGACCCTAACGGAACTTAATGGGGTAAACATGTATACTGTGTCTAGGCCTTTTACTTTTAAGCTGCTAGCGTTTTGTTTTTGCTTTGGTTTGTTTCCAACTACAAGTACGAGAACAGTGGATGGTTTGTCCTCTCCCTCTCCGAAAATCCCAACCAATGTGGACCAATCATTTGATCCAGGGATGTTGACATGGCATCACTCAGTTGGCTCAGTCACTTACCTCAAAACTGCGGTGCGGTGCGGTGACTGTTTTTAATCGTACCATCACGTGGGAGGGACTGACTCACCTCCACTCTCACCGTCCCAAAGAATCTTCCCAATTTTTTAATTCCACTATTTATCTAATTATCTAAAGTATACTATACACAGTATTTCTTTTTCGTGTTTTTAAAATATATCAATCCTGTGTTTGTTAGTTAATGATGATAAGAAATGTGGTGTAATTACATTGCAGATCAAGCGGCGGAGTCAGAAGATGATATGTGGAGTGCTGCTTTGTGCAGCAGCGAGGAGGCAGCGTCGGAGGATTGCGATTTCGTGTACGTATCGGAGATTCTTCGAGCCTGCAGTTACTTGCCGGAAGAGAGTGACATTTTCCTGTTACTGGAGAAGCAGCAATGTCTGAAAGGAAAGGATACCTCAAAGGCTTCGACGCTACAGAGGCGGTTGATTTTCGACACTCTCCAGGAAATTCTGGAGCGGAACCAACAGTTGCCGCCGTGGAAGGCGGTGTCGTGCGGCGAGCAGAGGCAGAAGATCTGGTCGGAGTTTCGGAGGATCCGTGAGAGGGAAGAATCGGAGTCGGAGGACTTGTTCAAGTTTATATGCGGAGTGTTGAAAAAGGATATGGGGGAGGATATGCCAGGGTGGGGAGAATGGCCGGTGGAGATGGGAGATGTGGTGTTAGACATTGAACGTCTGGTGTTTAAAGATCTGGTTGGCGAAACCATTCGAGAACTCGCTTCGTTTTCTCCTCAATGTAACAACGACAAGCTACCCGCGCTTCGTAGGAAACTCCTCTTTTGAATTCCAATCACAAACCTTCAAAAAAAAAAAAAAAAATTAAATTTTTTTCTTTTTTTTTTTTTTTTTTTT
>Ga0209489_100456_pt1 | contig 76090 bp, 95 predicted proteins | sample SiratrowhiteBW_FD_187527 | JGI IMG/M metagenome (GOLD analysis project Ga0209489, IMG submission 187527) | Root nodule microbial communities of legume samples collected from California, USA - Siratro white BW (SPAdes) (version 2) | ecosystem: Host-associated > Plants > Roots > Nodule | place...
AGAAGGAGACGCTGCGCCGGGCGGCCTGACGATGCTCAGGCCCACCAAGAGGATGGACGCCACCCCTCTCCGCCGCCGTCGCTCGCCAGCGCTGCGCTTGGGGCGAGCGAGCGACGGCGGCTCCGAGCGGATGGCTTGGCCGGACCCCATGATCAATTTTGCTGAACTTGACGCACAGAACTCGCGGGCTGTCTTAAGCGCATCCGTCCGGTGAAGGCCGCCTTGCCGAATGAGGCGTGTTGTTGAGTACTGTCCTTATGGACTTGTGTGGACGCCCCCAATGATGCAAGAAAAATCTTTCGAATGAGCAAGGAGCGCGGTCGGGTGCTGACATGTGTCCGGCCTCTGATGCGGCCGTTATGTGCCGCCGGCCCGTATGGGAGTCTGCGGAGCGGGTCCAATTCAGTGAGGCGCGCTCGGGGCGCGTGTCCATAACCTGGTTTTCTCGATCCTGACCATTGCGCCATACTCTCCTTCGATCTTCTCGCACCGCGGGCAGTGGTGAAGCTAGCCCGTCATAGCCGGAGCTCGATACGTTCCGCCTCTTGCCATCAATGCCCGGACTATGCGCGCCATCTTGTTTGTCAATCGGCTTGCAAATTTGGCTCTGACTCACTTTTGATGCAGTTCAAGGGATGTTTGGCGCATTGATTGGAGGAGAATCAGCGCCATGCAGCAAGCACTCCACCGCTCCAGCCTGGTGCCGCGTGGGTTTGTTGTAGAGAGTGCGTGCTACGAGGGTGATAAGGCCGTCATCACGGTCCGGGCGACCGGAAGTGTTGGCCTGTGTCCATCGTGCGGGACAGTTTCGCGGCGTATCCATAGCCGGTATCGGCGACGCGTGACCGATCTGCCGCTGTCCGGACGGGTCGTAGAGCTCCTGGTGATCGCCCGCCGCTTCCGCTGTGATGCCGTCCTATGCGGGCGCCAAATCTTCACTGAGCGCTTCGCCGAAGGGGTACTGGTGCCATCGGCGCGACGAACGGCAAGGCTGGACTCCATCGTCCATCACCTGGGTCTGGCGCTTGGCGGTCGACCGGCAGCAGGCTTTGCAAAGGGGCTAATGCTGCCGGTGAGCAAAGATACGCTTCTTAGGGTAGTTCGGCGCCGTACCCGTCCCCCAGCTGACCCGCTCAGGGTTATCGGTATTGATGACTGGGCCTGGCGGCGCAATCACCGATACGCGAGCATCATCTGCAACCTGGAAAGGCGCCGGGTGGTCACCCTGCTGCCGGATCGTGAACCCGCGACCGCTCAAGCCTGGCTGTCTGCTCATCCCACGATCGCGATCATCGCTCGCGATCGTGGCGGGGGATATGGCGAAGCAGCAGCAAAGGCCCTGCCGCACGCGGTGCAGGTCGCCGATCGTTGGCATCTGATGGAGAACGCCAGTCGGGCCTTCCTCGATGCCGTGCGCAAATCGATGCGCCAGATACGCATCGTCATCGGTGCGACCACGATCGATCCCAAGCTGCTCACGGCGGCCGAGCGCCTCCAGTATGAGGGCTATCTGCGCCGCGAGGAGACCAACGCGGCTATCCTGGCTCTCTCGAAGAACGGCGTACCTATCAAGCAGATCGTGCGTCAGACCGGCCATAGCAGGAAGCTGGTGCGAGAGGTAGTCCGCGGCGAACGTCACGACGTCTTCCGAACCCGGCAAAGTTCGTTGGATCTGCACCTGCCATGGCTCGACGACCAATGGGCGTCCGGGTGCCGCAATGGAGCCGAACTTTGGCGCCGTTTAACAGCGCGTGGCTTCCGAGGCTCGCTCCGCGTCATCAGCGAGTGGGCAACTCGCAGACGACGGGCTGAAAGGGCCGACGTGCGAAATCTTCAGAGGATTCCGTCGGCCAGAACGCTCGCGCGGCTAATGACAATCGGCCGGGACTTGCTAACGAAAGCGGAGACCGTCACGTTAGCGGCAATCGAAGCTGAGGTACCAACTCTGATCGAGGCACGCGAGATCATCGCTGAATTCCACTTGATGGTCCGGCGCAAGGTTGAGGCGGGACTTACTCCATGGATCGAGCGCGCCCGCAGCAGTCTCGTCGCTTCGTTCGCCAATGGCGTCGCCCAGGATGAGGCGGCAGTGAGGGCGGCGATCACTTCGCCCTGGTCCAACGGGCAGACTGAAGGTCAGATCACGCGCCTCAAGCTCGTTAGACGTCAAATGTACGGTCGCGGAAAAATCGATCTGCTTCAAGCCAGACTAATTGGCGCAGAATAATCGGAGCTGCACCAAAATTGCGTCAGAGCCCAAATTTGACCCCTCTTATTGCCGCATCTGCGAATGTTACCCTGATGGCGCCATTGCCGATGACGATCCGATGTCGATTGATCGGCCGCGCAGATGGCTTTACCGGCTTGCTCGACGAGAGGGGCTGCGGGCGGGTCGGGCCCTACATAGCCCGAGCCGTCCACAACCCCGGGCAATGGGACAGCAGTCGTGGCGTCGCCGAGCGAGTCTTGGGCGACCAACCGTTCGGCAGCCCTCCGTCTGAGCACCCTCAGCAGACGTTGCACAATCGAATACGTCTCTTTCCGAACTCCTCGGGGTATTTCTCGCTCAGCCGGCCGACAATTTGCGAGCGCCGTCAGCTGCGGCTGCTGTGCGAGCCAGGCTTCGATCGCAGCAAGATGCGGGTCGAGCTTGGACGGCATGCTAACTCTGGTCTTATAGGGCCGACGAGTTCGCCGGCGCGTGGCACGCGGCTCGCCAACCGTCACCGTCTTGCTGAGCGTCTTCGCGAACGTCGCCGCGGTCGCTGGCAGGGCGCTAGTGTGAGCGGGTTGCAGGCCGCGCGCCTGTCCGGCACGACGATCGACGCGATTGCCTAGTTCCTCTTGGGTTGCGCGAATCTCCGCCAACAGTGCGACCGGATCAAGCGAGCGATACTGATCGCGGAGCCGTTTCTTCACGGCCGCCGGTCACCTTGGGATGCGCTAATGCACGCTCGTAGGGCGTCGATGGGAGATGATAGCGCTTGATCACTTTAGCGCCTTCGCGACGCTTCTCCTTCAGCTTGAACGACGGCTGGAAGAAGTTGACGTAGAGCCGTGCCGCCGCATAGAGGCGGCCCATCATACGCGCCGTCTCGACGCCATCGAAGCGGCCATAGCCCATGAGGCGGCGGACGACGGCACCATTCTTCTGCTCGACAAACGCCTGATCGTTCTTCTTATAGGCGCGCGAGCGTGTGACTTCGAGCTTCTGTTCGCGACACCATGGCACGACGACATCTTTCATGAAGGCGCTGTCGTTGTCGAAGTCCACGCCGCGCAACAGCCACGGGAACAAGCTCTGTGCGCGGTTGATCGCCTCGACGACCAGCGAACCTTCGCGCGTCAGCAGCGGCAGACACTCCGTCCAGCCGGTGGCGACATCGACCATCGTCAGGGTTTGGATGAACGAGCCAGCCACCGACGTGCCGCCATGGGCGACCATATCGACCTCGCAGAAGCCGGGCACCGGGCTGTTCCAGTCATTGAACGTGCGGATCGGGACCTCGCGCCGGATTGCCGAATAGAACCCGACACGGCGCCGCCTGCCGCCGCTCGCTGCGATCTTCACATCGACGAGCAGGCGATCGATGTGGCGGCGCTGATGGCCAGAACACGATCACGGTCCGACTGGCCAAGCTGCAATCGGCCATGTTGCTCGAGAGCAGGCAGCAAGGTCGGGATCATCACCTTGAGCCGCTTGCCGCACACCCGATCCGACGCCTCCCACAGCGCCGTCATCGCATCCTTGACCGTCGCGCCATATCTACGCTTGCGCTCTTGCCGTGCCTCGACCTTGCCCGGCCCAACTGTCTCGCGTGGCCTAAGTGCACGTACCGCATGCTTGCGATGCCAGCCCGTAACGGCGCACAACTCGTCTAGGATCCGTCCCTTCTCGAGCCGCCCGCTCGACCGATAACGCTCGGCCAGCGCTGATGCGATCTCGCGCTTTGCGCGCATGCTGATCTTCCCTGCCATAGCCGCCACCGAACTGATTCGGCAACTCCGCCCCAGGCTCGACAGGGAAGTTGTCCGGTAACATTTTTAGTGAGGCAATGCGTCACCTATCCTGCGGCTCGATGTTACCGAGCAACGAGACGAGGTCGATGTCAAAACGGCCTACGTTCCGGGCATCGATGCGTTTGCTGTTAAGATTAGCCCCGGGTTCTTTGACAATACGAGCATCGGTCTGCCGAGCACCAATGGCTTAATGGTACTGCTCTTCAGTAAAACTGGTTGGTGCAAGCGCTGCTGCTGGACAACGGCTGTCTGACCAACGTGCGCACCGCTGCTGCAGGTGCCGTTGCGGCTAAGCATCTCGCACGTAAGGACGCTTCCGTTGCTGCGATCTCGGGTGCTGGAATTCAGGCCAGGTTGCAGCTGCAAGCGCTCGCACTGGTCCGACCCATCTGTGAGGCCCGTATCTAGGTGCGTAATGCGTCGAAGGTCGAAACGGTTGCGCCGGAGCTTCCACCGAGTTTGGATTTCCCGTAACTACAAACGCGGCGCCAACCAAGGCTGTGGCTGGCTCTGATGTCATCGTCACGACCACCGCCCGATCGACCGGTCCTGAATGCTGCTGCATGCTTGGAGTCCGGACAGCACATCACAGCGATGGGGGGCGGACGCCGAGCATAAGAATGAGATCGACCCGAGTGCAATCGTCCAGGCGGATCACTATCTAGCCGACAGCCTCGGGCAGACACGCCGGCTTGGCGAATTGCACCACGCTATTGCAGCCGGCATGGTCGCAAGTGACGCGAGCTTTCCAGAGCTTGGCGAGGTGATCGCCGGGACGAGAACCGGCCGCTTGAGCGAGAAAGAAATCACGATCGCCGATCTTACGGGCATCGGTGTTCAGGGCACTGCCATTGCCTCGCTTGCCTTCGCAAAGCGGAGGTCGCAGCGGCCGGATTGTCCATCGACAGCTAAGCAAACCGCGCCATATTCTAAGCACTTGCAGCTTAACGGATCGTCGCAAGGCTGCCGCGCGGCATGCGAAAGGGTTTTGAAGTATTTTTGGGTCGGCGTCATCAACCCAGGTTTTGCTGCAACCTATTCGTTATCATCACGCTTTCTTGAAGCGCAGAAGCTGCTTGTTTCGAAGGCATTCGTTGGGAATATGGTCGTCGTTACAGATCGGCACTATACTCTGCGGATTCCGACGAAGTCGCCCGGGTGTACCGATATGAAGTCGCCCGGGGATTCCGAGACGATGTCGCCCACCTTTCCGATTTGATCTCGCCCAGCGGCGAGGCGTTCTGGCCGGCTGGTTCTCTGGCATCGGTCAAGCCGCGTGGTCAATCTGGAATCGCGACTTCAACCTGCTTTTCTTCTTCTGCTGTTGCTGTGGGCATGTGGGCAACGCGATTGCGTTGTCCAAGCGTAGCGGCATGTCCACAGCGCCACGGGCTCACGTCTTTCGGGCGGATGACGGGGTTCGGCGCAGGCTCTCGCCGGTGAGGTCGAGCCGATGGGCGTTGTGGACGAGGCGATCGAGGACGGCGTCAGCGTAAGTCGGATCGCCAATCAGCACGTGCCATGTATCCACGGGGAGTTGGCTGGTGACGAGAGTGGAACGTCGGCCATAGCGATCCTCCAGGATCTCCAGGAGATCGTGGCGGGCGCCGGCATCGAGCGGTGCGAGGCCCCAGTCATCGAGGATGAGCAAATCGACGCGGCCAAGGGCGCGCAGCAGGCGCGGATGACGGCCGTCGCCGCGGGCGAGCGTCAGGTCGTCGAACAGGCGCGGGACGCGCTGGTAGAGCACAGAACGATTGTCGCGGCAGGCTTTATGGCCGAGCGCCGAGGCGAGCCAACTCTTGCCGACGCCGGCCGGGCCGCAGATCAGCAGGTTGGCGTGGTCGTCGATCCAGCGGCCCTCGACAAGCTTGGCGAACAGCGCGGTCAAGACTGCGCGGGGTCCGGTAGTCGACGTCCTCGACGCACGCCTGCTGGCGCAGCTTGGCGTAGCGCAGGCGGGTGGCGAGCCGCTTGTCGTGGTGCAGCGAGGCTTCGCGCTCGAGCAGCAGCGCGAGCCATTCGGCGTGACCGAGGCTGGCGGCCTCGCCGGTGGCTTCGATATCGGCGAAGGCCTTGGCCATGCCATGGAGGCCGAGCGCGTTAAGGCGGTCGAGGGTTGGATGGGTGAGCAAGGGATGGTCTCCTAATTGTAGTAGCGCGGTCCGCGGATGTTGGCATGCAGGATCGGCGCATCGTCCGCGGAGCGCTGGTGAGCGGGACGCCGATCGAGATTGTTGCCGAGGATCGACTTGACCGAGCCATAGGTGCGCGCGCCGATGTCGATCGCCCGCGCAGCCGCGGCCTCCAGCCGTTCGCGCCCATAGGACGCGGCGAGCCTGAGGATGCCGAGGCAGGCGCGGAAGCCTTGCTCCGGGTGCGAGCGCTCGTCGAGAATGAGGTCGCACAATGCGCTGGTCGCCGGCCCGATCGCGGCAGCGTCCTGGCGGATACGCGCGATGGTCCAGCCGGCGTAGCGCCGATGGCTGGAGGCCATGTGCTCTGGCACGGTGGTGTGCTTGTGATTGCCGCTCATGCGCTGATGCGCGGCGATCCGCTCGCCCTTGTGGAAGATCTCGACGGTGCGGGCCGTGAACCGTACCTCGACCTCAGCGCGGGCGAAGCGATGGGGAACGCTGTAGTAATGCTTCTCCACCTCGACGTGGTAGTCGAGACTGACGCGGCGGATACGCCACTCGGCGAGCACGTAGGGGGATACCGGCAACGGCTTGAGTGCCGGCCGGTCGACCTCCTCGAGCAACCGGCGGCGCGTCACGCCGAGCCGCCGGATCGGCCGCTCCTCGTTGAGCCTGGTGAGCAGTTCGCCGATCGCCGCGTTGACCTCGGCGAGGCTGTAGAAGGTGCGATGACGCAGGCGGCCGAGCAGCCAGCGCTCGACGATGAGGACGGCCTGCTCGACCTTGGCCTTGTCGCGCGGCTTGCGCGGCCGCGCCGGCAAGATGGCGGTGCCGTAATGCGCCGCCATCTCCGCATAGGTACGATTGATCTGCGGGTCGTACAGGCTCGCCTTGATGACCGCGACCTTGGTGTTGTCGGGCACCAGCAGCGCTGGGACACCGCCGATCGCCGCGAAGGCGCCAACATGGGCGCTGATCCAGTCGGCGAGCCCCTGCGTCCATGTCGCCTGCGCGTAGGTAAAGCTCGATGCGCCGAGCACGGCGACGAAGATCTGCGCCGTTCTGCGCTCACCGGTGAGGCGGTCGACCACCACCGGCACGCCATCGCCGGCATAGTCGACGAACAGCTTGTCGCCGGCTGCATGGGCCTGGCGCATCGTCACCGACAAACGGCCCTCCCAGGCGCGGTAGAGCTCACAGAAGCGCGAGTACCGGTATCCGCCGGGCTCGGCGGCGATGTACTCCTCCCACAGGATCGACAGCGTCACGTGCTTGCGCTTGAGCTCGCGGTGCACGGCCGCCCAGTCGGGCTCGGCGATGCGGCGGTGACCCTGACGGTTGCCATTGCCGGTCTTGGCGAACAAGCGGAGTTCCAGAGCCGCGTCCGTGAGCTCGTCGGGCAACGGCCAGCTCAGGCCCGCGGCCTCGAACCGCCGGATCGCCAGCCGCACCGTCGAGGGCGCCGCGCCCACCCGTCGCGCAATCTCGCGGCTCGGCAGCCCGGCCGCCTTCATCCTGATCACATCGCGCACACGGCGCATCGCAAGCCTCTCCGTCGGCATCCAGGGTCCCCCTTCGCAAAGCCGAAAGGGTTGACCCTATGGGAGCCAGAAGAGGCCTCGTCACCCGGGCGACATCATCCCGGAATGGTGAGCGACATCATCTCGGAATGGGTGGGCGACTTCAAATCGGAATGGTGGGCGAGATCATCTCGGAATGCTGGGCGACATCGAGCGGAATCCGCAATACTCCGCGCCGTTGAAGCGGCGGACTGGAGGAGCGATGCGGATGGGCAGAGTTGAGCTCGACTTTGGGTAGCTCAACTTGCCCAGTTCAAGCCAGCTCAGGCGCCCATTCGCTCCGCCGGTCATACTCATTGATGAACATTAGCGCCGGATGTCTTGCCGCTTTCCTGCGTCAAATAGCGCGAGCCGCAGGATCGCTGCACGTTTCCCAAAACGACGCGGCCCGCATAGCGCTAAGATCGGGTTACACTGCACGTGCTTTACGCCCTTTATTCGTAGTCGAGGCTAATATGGACGGCATTGAAACATTCCAAGATCTGCAGAGCGAGGTAGCCTCTTGGCGGCACCAACTCCATGAAAATCCTGAGCTCGACTATCGACTGCATAACACGGCGAGGTTCGTGACCGAGAAGCTCGCTTCGTTTGGTATCAATCAAATCGAAACGGGGATAGCTGAAACCGGCATTGTCGCATTGATCCAGGGCGAAGGCGGAGAGGGACCCACAATCGGCTTGCGGGCAGACATGGATGCCTTGCCAATACTTGAAGCGTCCAACAAACCCTGGTCATCAAAAATACCTGGCAAGATGCACGCATGCGGCCACGACGGTCACACTGCCATGCTGCTGGGTGCGGCGAAGTACCTTGCCAAGAGCCGCAACTTCAAAGGTTGCGTTGCCTTGATCTTCCAGCCCGCGGAAGAGGGAGCGATGGGCGGTCAAAGGATGGTCCAGGAAGGAATCATGGACCGTTTCGGCATCTCAAAGGTTTTTGGGATGCACAACTCGCCGGGAATGGAGATCGGCAAATTCGGCATTTGCGATGGCCCGATCATGGCTGCACTCGATGAGTTCGACCTTGTCGTGAAGGGTAGGGGGGGGCACGCGGCCAAGCCCCACGAGACCATCGATCCGGTCGTCATTGCGGCACAGATCATCGTCGGTCTGCAAACCTTAGTCTCGCGCAATACGGACCCGCGCGAGGCGCTCGTGATCTCGGTTACCAAATTCAGCGCCGCTCAGGCCTACAACATCATTCCCGAACAAGTTGAAATGGCGGGAACCGTCAGGACCTTGCGGCCCAGCCTGCGGGACTTCGCCGAACGACATATTCTGGCAGCTGCTCAAGGCATTGCGCGGGGTTTCGGTGCCGATCTCAAGTTCAATTACCGCCGACACGACCCCGTCACTTTCAACCATACGGAAGAAACCAATCTGGCGATCAAGGCCGCACGTAATCTTGTGGGTCCCGCATCCGTGTACGACAACATCAAACCGTTCATGGGATCCGAGGATTTTGCATATATGCTTGAAGCGCGGCCGGGCTCTTTTATTTTTCTTGGCAATGGACCGACCCCCGGCTTGCACCACCCGGCCTACGATTTCAACGACGAAGCCCTCCCCTATGGCATCGGCTACTGGGTGAATTTGGTTGAGACGGTACTGCCTGCTTGAAGTTTTGTCGTCCGTGAGAAACGCGAACGGCCTGAAGTTAGAATTCGAGGAATGCCGGCGATTGATTTTGCCGGCAATCTCGGGAGCAAAGCTGATTTTCTTGCAAAGTCGAATGAGGGATTCGGTCGAATCGGCGGTCGTGATTCTCCGCTCGAGGGCATGAGCGGAGGTTTGGATGCGGCCACGGGAGCGGCGCGAGACCGGCGAGCAGGATCTGTTCCGCTCCCGGCTCGATCATCATCGACATGAAGCATTCGCTGGTGACGCTGGCGCGCACGGTGGATTGGGGCTTCCTGGAGCGGGAGTTCGGAGCGGTCTACACGGATGGCCCTGGCCAGCCGCCACTGCCGACGCGCTTGATGACGGGGCTCGCGATTCTCAAACACACCTATGACCTCTCCGACGAGGTGCTGTGCGAGCGCTGGAGAACCCCTATTACCAGTTCTTCTGCGGCGAGGAGTTCTTCCAGCACCGCCTGGTGTTCGATGTCGTCGCTGACGCGCTAGCGCAACTGCATGGGCCAGGAGCGGCTTAAGGCGCTGCTGCAGGAGAGCCTGTCGGTCGCCGTCAGGACCAGGCGATCAAGCCGTCCGAGCTCTCCCTGGGTGATCGTCGACACGACGGTGCGACCCAAGAACGTGATGTTCCCGACCGACGCCAAGCTTCTGAACCGGGCGCGCGAGAAGCTGGTGCGGCTGGCGCAGCTGACCGGCGTCGCGTTGCGCCAGTCCTATGCGAGGGTGGGCAAGTTCGCCCTCATCAAGCATCAGCGCTACGCCCATGCCAAGCAGTTGAAGCGAGCCAGGCGGGCGCTGAAGACGTTGCGCACCTATCTCGGCCGGGTAATGCGCGACATCGGCCGCAAGATTGCAGGCGACGCCACGCCAAGGGCGGCCAGTTCGTCACCTGCATGAACGCGTTGCCCGGCAATCCCTATGACGGTCATACGCGGCAAACCCTCATTCCAGACATGGAGAAGCTCGTCGGCAACATCATCGATGCGGCTCCTCCTCGACAACGGATATCGCGGCCACAACGCGCCGCCGGATTACAAGTTCAGGGTCTTCATCTCGGGCCAAAAGCGAGGCGTCGCGCCATCGATCAAGCGCGCCATGCGCCGCAGATCCGCCATCGAGCCGGTCATTGGCCATCTGAAGGTCGAGCACCGCATGGAACGCAACTATCTCTGGTTCAAGCAAGGCGATGCCGTCCTTGCCGCCGTCGGTTACGCTAGCTCAGGCTTTTGTTGCACCAAATCCTGGCCGCATTCTTCGCCCAACAGCTATTCAATCCAACCTGAAAATAGGAATCTTCAAGGTCGACAGTTTTCTTTTTTTCTTTGGACCTGAGGTGCGCAGCCCTCATCGGGGCTAGCGCGGCCATCAAGGTAAGTACTGGCCGCCGAATTCAACGGTGTGAAGGGTCATGCTTGCGCTTGCGCGATTGGGTCGACTTCACATACTTGGATCAACGCAGAGGGCGGTAAAGACTTTCGCCTTTTCGCCTTCATACTTGATCCGGGTTCCACGCGGCACCCGAATGACGTCTCCAAATTCGGCTGCGATCATGCGACTGTAGTTGTCGCCGGTGAGGATGCGCAGGGTGCCTTCGAGGACGATCGATGCTTGGTCATGCTGCGTCGTCCATTCGATCGAGCATCCGTCATAGGTATGAATTGAGGCGCTCAAATTCTTGCTAATCTCGTCGGTGACCAACTGACACTTCGAGGCGTATCCGCCAGCATCGGGATAGATTTGCGAGAAGACCATGTTGCGACTCTTCATCACGTGCACCTTGTCCGCGTTCGCGGCGCGAGGAGCTTCTATCTTATCGCGCAAGCCAACGGGATAGAGGACGTAGAAGATGATCCCTCTTTCCCCCTGGTACTTGACCTGGGCTCCGTCGGGCAGCCACACCACATCGCCGAACTGCGCTTCCACTGCACGGCTGTAGTCTTCGCCCCAAAGGATTCGCGCATTTCCGCCGAGGGCCACGAAGACCTCCTCGGCTGTCACGGTGTGCTCGATCGAGCAACCGTCGTACGTGGTGATCCCCGCGCCGACGGTCTTGCTGTTCGCCGTCGTGAGCAGCCGGCATGCTGAAAAATGCCCGCCAGCGTAGATATGGCCCTGCGTCCACGTCATCGCGCGGCGCTTGATATGCAAGACTTCCGTCAAAGCCGATTCGTTTTCACGCGACGGGCCGGAATAAGCGGCGTCTTTAGTCATTGCTTTCCTTCACTATAAGGCGCGGACGAATATCACTATTGGTACTGGCGCGCGGAAGCAAGGAGGCGCACCGGCCGGATTCAGAACGGCCGCACGAACGGCTCCTTCTCGCCGGGCAGATGGTAGACAACTTCCCTGGGCCACTCGCCAACCCGGGCGCTGGTCATGACATACCGCGCGTCGGTCTTTCCCGGATTGCGGTAGCCTACTCCCATGCCCAGCGGAACAAATAGTGTGTCGAATTTTTTGACTCGAATCCACTCGAGTTCTTCGGCCTTCGTGCCGATACCGAACTCGATCTCGCCTTCGAAGACGAAGATGAGCAATTCCAGATTGTCCGCCGTATGGAACGGCCTTTGTTGGCCGCCAGGCAAGTGATAGGGAAAGAACCTAAAATTTACGCCGGAAACGACCGGGCCGGTGGCCGCGCCTTGCCAGCCGGGCCTGTTGGTGAGGGGTAGCGGGCGATGGCCTAGATCTCGCTTGCCCGACGACGTGCCACTCTGTCGCTCGTTCCACGAAATGTAAATCGGCCGGTGCTTACCTTCAACCAATGCCAATACATTAGGGTTCTGCATTCTAGGGCCTCCCTGCTGGCTTCAAACCTGGACGGAAAGCGACGGTGGTCTCGCATCCTCCCGTAGCGCAGATCAGCCATTGTTGCGCGAATAAGGCGCAGAATTTCACTAATCTTGGTCCGTCGTTCGCTGAATTTCGGCGCATGCTCTTTTTTGGTCCGGTGCATCTCGGGGTCGCTCTGCCTTCGGCATGCTTTGGTGGACCTGGGTGCCGCGATGATCGTCACGTCCACGATTGTGCCGCAGCGCCAGGCGCTTGCGCGATGGCGCGGGTTGATCCGATGTAGCATCATGGGCGCGAGCTAGTCGGTCTCGATCAGCGAGGCTCAGATCGTCATCTCATCGGGATGCGAGCTTCGAGGGTCACCCAGCAGAGCGTTCAGGTGGAACTCCCGTTGGCGAATGCCAGAAACGCAGACTTGACCGCCTTACACCACAGGCCGGACACACGAATAAATGAAGAGTGCAGCTCAGCCTCCTGCCTCGTCGCACGAACAACTCGCCTCCAATCCGGCAGGCGCCAACCAGGAAACAGCACAGCCCGTACTCTGCCCGAACGGCTCCAAGGAAGAATCAACAGCAAAACTGCGCAACGAAAGGGGGAATTTGACGAGGAGCTGCAAAAATTAGTGAAATTCTGCGCCATATTCGGCGCATCAATGCTTGATCTTGCTGCCCTTCCAAGCGCCCCGAGACGAAGTAAAGGGGGGCGCCAGTTGTTGCGCCGAGGCGAAACGCAGCGCAATGTGCTGTTGTATTGGGGCGACCTTGCGTACCTAATCCTACCTAAAATTAGCGAAAATTGGCGGTACACAAAATGAAGACCCCGAACTCCTCGGCCTTAATTGAAGGCGCAGATCGACCACTACTAGTAACGTGGGATGAGCGAAACGCCGGTCCCTCGTGGGATGATAAGGAGCTGGGTTGGCGCGCGAAACCGCCCTTCGAAAAGCTCAACTGGGAAGGCTCGGCCATTGGCCCGATCATATCTGGGGTCAATTTTCGTTTTTTTCCATACCGCTTGCCGCATGGACAGTCGAGGCCCTTCCATACAGCGGATAATTTGGAGCTCCTCTTTTTTATCCTTGAGGGCGACATCGAGTTCGAGGTCGGCCCAAACATTGACGAACTTGAGTTATTTCGAGTCAAAAAATTCGACACACTATTTGTTCCGTTGGGCATGGGGGTAGGCTATCGCAATGTAGGAAAGACCGAGGCGCAGTATGTCATGACCGTTGCTCGGGTTGGCGAGTGGCCAAAGGAAGTTGTGTATCATCTGCCCGACGAGAAGGAGCCCTACATACGCACGCTGTAGCAAGCAATACTGGGTCTGGCGATGCGCCTTAATTGCTCGAGCCCAGACCCTGACTCGAAGGCAGCGCCATTCAGGTACAGGACTGCCGGACTCATGAAGGTCCGGAGGGCGGGACGAGAGCGAAGCGGTGTGCCGCAAGATCGCATCGGCCAGCCGACGCGCTTTACGCGCGGAAGGAGTGCACGGGGATCGGGCCTGCGTGACTGCCTCCGTCTTGCCGTACCGGCGTGAATTGAAGCGAGCGGATGAATTGAGGACATATGCGCGGCGCGCTTGGACATCTACGCGCTCAAGCGTCTCTTCAGGGTAAAGAGCTAGCCTCATGCGCGAAGCGTGCGGCCGCGCTTCATTTTCAGCATCAATCGCCGACACCGACAGTGGGGGCGGTGCATTTGCGACCGCTGTCAACATGTTGTGCGAAACCTGATGGACTTTCAAAGGAAAGGTCATGTCCTACAAGAAATATGCTGAATTCGATCGCGTGACCCTTGAACAGTTAGCGCGCGTGAGTACTAAGCGGCTATTCTCTGGGACGTAGCGGATAGACGCGGAGCGATGAATTCGCGCCCTAAGCCCCGCCATGCACGTTTGCGGCCCCGCATTCACGATCGAGATGTCGATCAGCGACAACCTGATGTTTAACGTTGCACTGGCTGTCGCCAAGCCAGGAGCGGCAAAGCAGGCGGGACGTGCGCGCTTTTCGGTGAACTGATGGTTGTGCAAGCGAAAGCGGCGGCGTTGTGCGGATTTGTTGCTGATGCCGCTTCCCTGACTCGGTGTCGCGAATGGAAGAAACTTTTCCAATTTTTTAACGGGGACAAATCCATGCGGACCGAGGAAAGGCCTCGCTGGTCGCCTGAGCATTCCTGTTTCGGTTGGCGGTGTGGCTGTGATGCCCGGTGACCTCGTGGAAGGTGATGCGGATGGCGTTCTCGTGATCCCGAGGGGGATGTCGAAAATGTATTGCGGATGGCACGAGAGAAGGCGAGGGCCGAGGGGGGCGTATCGAGGAAATCGAGAGCGGGGAGCTTGTATCGCCCTGGCTGAATGATCCATTGCGTCAAGCGGGACTGCCGGTGCTGGATGCTTTGAAAAGGCGATCTGAATACAGCATCAGAGGGCGAAGATCTATGAGGATGCACACCAACTCCGCGTCGAGCAACGCTTCTGCGAGCGAGCCATGGCAGATGGACGCGACTGAACTCGCACCCCTCATCCGCTGTGGAAAGGTGTCTAGCCGGGAGGCCACGCTCTCTTGTCTCTCTCGCATCGACGGGTAAATCCGGCGGTGAATGCCGTAACAATAGTCTTGCAGGAGCAAGCCCTCGTGCAAGCGGCCGCCGCCGACGCGCGTTTGGCTCAAGGTGAAGATGTCAGGCCTCTTCATGGCGTGCCCGTGACAACGAAGTGCAATACCGACCAAATCGGATGCCCGACCGAGCACTGCGTCCAGTTGGCTCAGACCCTCGTGGCTCGTTCGAACGAACCAGTGATTGCGAATGCGCAAGGCAGGCCGGTTTTCATTGGAAGAACCAACTCGCCCGCATATGCGACGCGCTTCGATACTGACAACGAGGTGCACGCTAGGACGTTCAATCCATACAGCAATGCCCACACAGCCGTCCAGCGGCGGTGCAGCAGCGGACCGTTGCTACCTGTATGGGCCCGATTGGGCAGGGGGCGATCTTGGCAGATCAGTGCGGGGGCCCGCCTATTGCACTGGAGTCGTTGGCCTTAGGCCGAGCTACGTCGCGTGCCGTCATTCAATGAAACCAGGGGGGTGGTGCATCGATAACTTCCCACCTAATGGCTGTTCAGGGGCCGATCACGCGCACGATTCGGGATGCGCGATTGGCCCTTTCTGTGATGCCGAGCCGCGATGACGGGGACCCTCGATGGGCGGATGTGCCGCTGCTGGATCGGAAGGTGCCGAAGAGAATCGCTTTGGTTCCCCACGTGCCCGGCACGCCGAACAATCTCGTCGTTGCCGAAGTTGTGCGCGAAGCTGGGCGTCGCCTGGCGGCGCCGGGATACGCCGTCGATGAAGTGCTGTCCCTTGATGATGGGATGAGATCTATGAGATCCACCATCGCATCGTGGTACTCGAAATTGTCGGCTCGATGCGAGGCGTGATTTCAGGATCAGGAGATGAAGGGCTGAAGCGCGCGATGGTTTATTGGCAGGCGTACCGTCCGCCAACTTCGTTCGCGGATTTTTCTGCAGGCGTTTCGGGACCGCGCGATGTGGGCATGGGCCACTTCTTTGTGACGACCTCAATTGTCGTGACTCCCATCGCGACGGGACCTGCGTTTCCCATTGGTCTTGACGCGAAAGACGAAGAATCGATGGCGAACCTCCTGGACACAGTCGCCCGGTGCTTGTACCCGATTCCGATCTTGGGAGTGCCCGCGCTGAGCGTCCCACTCGGGAGCCAAGATGAACTGCCCTTGGGGTGCAAATTGTTGCCTCGCGATACAGGGAAGACCTTTGCCTGGATGCAGGTGAAGTGATTGAAGCTTACGAGGGGCGTAGGCAACCAGTCGATCCACGGTTATAGAGTTCTAGGCCACATGGTGAATGGGTGGCACCGAAAGTGGATCTTCGTACAGCGTACGAGGCGCAGATCACATGCTTCACGGTCTCGTAGCTCAATTCATCCAGCCACTCCTCGACAAATGAGAAGCTGATGGAACCCATAAACGCCCTTATCTGGGAGATCGGCAAGGACACCCATATTCGGAGCGGCACGCCATGATGGCGTCGTCAACAGCACCGCGCGGACGTTCGGGATGTTCTTCGAGCAATCGGACGTCATCCTGACGCCCATCACAGCCTTGCCGACGCCCGCGGGTTGGTACGACCAAGTATCTGACGCTCAGCGACACCCGGATGTCTACGACTGGTGGGAATTCTTGCTCTAGAACCCGTAGCCATCTCTGCGGCTTCCCGGGGCTCTCACTGCCGATGGAAATGCAAGAGAGCGGCGTGCACTTTGGAATCCAAGCGCAAGCGAAGCAGCACGAGGACGGCTTTCTCCTTCAACTCGTGGCTCAGGTGGAGCGGGCGCTCGGTGGCAAAGGGAACCACGGACGCCTGCCCGCAGTGCACGTCACATCGGCTTGATCTCGGATCGATTTGAACAAACGTGCCACTTGCTCAAATCATGCCGATGCGCCGTTACTCGCGCAGATTTACGGCGTGGAGCGCCTGATTGTGTTGTGAAACCCGAATCCGGCTATGCAATCATGCCTGCCTTGGCATTCGAGTTTCAATCCCTTCTCAAGGTACCAAATCCCCTGGAGTAAATGATGACCGTTAGCAAACTAGCGCAGCCCTTCCCGAGATCCGAATACCTGCGGAGGGTTACTGCGGTGAAGGCGGAGATGGCCAAGCGCGAGATGGACTCGCTCGTGGTGCACGACACGGCCAACATGACCTACCTCACCGGCCACACCGGCATCCCGACGGTCATTCCGCAGGCGCTGGTGATCTCGATGAAGAAGGAAGAGCCTATCTTCATCCTGCGCAAGATGGATGCGCCTGCGGCCCACCACCAGACCTTTCTGGCACCCGAGAGTATCATCGCCTATTCGGAAGACCTCATCGGCAACCCCAATGCTGACGGCTACGACGTGGCGATCGACCTGCTGAACGACCTCGGCGTGGCAAGCGGCGGCGTGGGTTTGGAACAGAGCACGATGCCACCGTTGGCCGTGGAAAAGTTCAAGAGGCGCCTGCCCAAGGCGCGCTTCATTAACGGTACGAGCATCATCGAGTGGATTCGCATCGTCAAGTCGGACCTAGAAATCGGCGTGATGCGCGAAGCGGCGGCGACCACCGACGCGGCATTCGCGCGCGCGCTTGAAGTGATCCGCCCAGGCGTGCGGGAGTCCGATGCTTCCGCCGAAATTGTCGCAACGCTGATTCGCGGTGCCAACGGCAAGCCTAGCTCCGACGTCCAGAACTTCTACATGTGCGCCACGCCGCTCACTGGCACGCCGCACGTCCAGTGGACCGATGCCGTCTTCCAAAACGGCTCGCAGATCAACCTTGAGCTTGGCGGCAAGCGACACCACTACGTGGTGGGCGGCATGCGCACGTACATCATCGGCAAGCCCTCGGACCGGCTGCGCCGCATCCATGAGGGCGAAGTGGCCGGCATGGAGGCTGCGCTGGCCAAGGTGCGCCCGGGGGTGACCTGTAGCGACGTAGCCAATGTCTTCTATCGTACGCTCGAAAAGCATGGCTTCAAGAAGGAATCTCGCTGCGGCTACTCCATTGGTATCCACTGGCTGGAGCAGACCGCCAGCCTCAGGGACGGCGACATGACGGAGCTGAAGCCCAACATGACCTTTCACATGATGCTGGGCAACTGGGTGGACAACGATTTCGGCTACGTCCTGGGCGAGACGTTCCGGGTGACAGGCACCGGCGCCGAAGTGCTCACGAATACACCTCGCAAGCTCTTCGAGATCTGAAAAAGAGTAAGGAGCGGAGCGAACCGCGCGTTCGCGGCTCGCTCTCCGCACACAATACGCGCTCACCGTGCTACGCGAAAATTCCTAAGCGCGACGGCCAACCTCCCAACTTGCCGCTTGAGGGTATGTTGACGGACACGACAAGAACTTTGGCCCAATGGGCGGTCTCGCTCAAATACGAATCCGTGCCTGCCGGCGTGATTGACAAGGCGAAACTGTGCTTGGCGGACTCGATTTCCTGCATGGTGGGAGGCGCCGGCATGACGCCGTCCAAGACGGTGCTGAGGGTTCTGGCGGCCGGGGGGCACGGCTCAGTATCGGTTCCTGGAATCTCGGCGAAGCTCGGGCTCTTCGATGCCGCCTATTACGGCTCGCAGACCGCGAATGCTCTCGACTTCGACGACGACTTGATCGGCCACCCGGGAGCCACCGTCAATCCCGTTGCTCTCGCAGTCGGACAAGTCGCGCGCGCGAAGGGCACGGACCTGCTGGCGGCCATCGTCGCAGGCTATGAAGTCTCCGTCAGGATCGGAGACTCGGGAATGCCGACGTACGAACGTGCTCAGGTCGTGAACGGCTACTCGTGCTGGCAGACCTTTGGGTCCGTGGTGACGGCGGGCCGGTTGCTGTCCCTATCCGGCGCCCAGATGGAGAACGCGATGGGTTTGGCCGGAGCGCAGGCGCCGGTGCCGAACGTGCGCAAGCAGTTCGTAGACGGAGGCGTTCGCGGCTGGCTGAAGAACGGCTACGGAATCGCTGGCAAGGTTGGCACATTGTCGGCGCAGCTGGCCGCAGAAGGTTTCGAAGGGCACCGAAGCATCCTCGACGGCGAGAATGCGTTCTGGATCATGTCCGGATCGGACCGGTTCCGTCCGGAACTCGCCGTGAAAGGCCTGGGCGAGACCTGGAAGATCCAGGACGTGAATTTCAAGGCCTTCGCATGCTGCTACTGGCTGCAGACGCTGCTCGATGCGGTTGCCGCTCTCAGGCAGCAGAAGAATACTGCAGATGTGGAACGCATCGAGATCTTTGCGTTCGAAGACCTGGGCCGCAACTTTTGCGGAGCTCTGCCGACCTCCATCTTCGAGGCGCAGTTTCAAGCCGCCTACGTCGCGGCGCTGCAGTGGCTCGGGCGCTCGCCGGCGCAAGGCCTGAGGGAGGCGGACCTGAGCGACCCGGCGGTGCTTGCCCTGGCCCACAAGATCACCGTCTGCCACGATCCGGCGATGGACGCCGCGTTCCGTGAGCGTGATCTGTACCCCGTTCGAGTGGTGCTGACAGACACGTTGGGCACTTCATCAGAGGCTTTCACGGATACGCCGCGTGCGGCCAGGAAGGACGCGCTCATCGAAGAACTGGTCAAGAGCAAGTTCTTTTCCATCCTGGCGCCTCGATTGGGAAAACAGGCAACCGTCGATGCGTGGGACATGGTTCGCGACATCGAGAACCATTGCGCCGATGAACTGGTGCGTCTCCTCGTACCTTCTGTGTCTTGATGAATACGACCCAACGCGGGCTCGTTGGCGACGCTCACCTACGACTTTCTGCCCGCTGAAGTGGTCATTAAAGCCAAACTATGCCTGGCCGGTTCGATTTCTTGCATGGTGGGCGGCGCCGATATCGTGCGTTCCAGGTTGCTGCGGGTGCTTTCTGCCGGAGGCCAAGGATCCGTTGCCATTGCTGGCACTTCGGCGAGGCTCGGGCTTTTCGACGCCGCTTACTGCAGCGCGCAGACCGCGAATGTCCTCGATTTCGACGATAACTTTTTCGCTCATCCCGGCGCCACGATCAACCCGGTTGCGTTTGCCGTCGGACAAGCTGCGCGGGCCAAGGGAAAGGATCTTCTGACGGCCACTTTGGCGCCCTACGGAGTTTCGTGCAGGGTCGCGGAATCGATCGGCCCACCTACGAGCGGACCCAGTTGGTCAGGGGCTTCTCGACCTGGCAGACCTTTGGTGCACTGGTCGCCTCGGGCAAGCTGCTGTCGCTCTCCGAAGTGCAGATGGAGAACGCAATGGAATTGGTCGGCGCGCAGGCGCCCGTGCCGTGCGTGCAAAAGCAGTTCGGGGACGGCGGCATTCACGGGTGGCTGAAAAACGGTTGCGGCATCGCCGGCAAGGTTGGCACTCTGTCGGCGCAACTGGCAGCCGAGGGTTTCGAGGGGCATCGAAACATCCTGGACGGCGCGAATGGTTGGATCATCTCGGGGCCCGACCAGCGTCGGCAAGAACTGGCCTGGGCGACGCTTGGCAGATCCGCAGCGCACCTTTCCCTACAGGTACTTCATCATCCCAATCTGCTCGGCAATGGCCTTTCGAGCTCGCCCTCAAATACGTCGTGGCCCGATACCGGATACGAAGATCGAACCGAAGCCGCTCATGTGGCTCTGCAGAGACGAGATTGCAGGCCATAACAGTCGCATCGTCGCAAGAGTCAGCAGTGGCAGGCCCAGGGCCCCCTTGCATCAGCCCCTGAGATCTTGGTTCTTCGCGGCCGACTCAAGTCGCTAGCGTGTTCTCAACCAGCTTGATCCAGAATGACGTCCCGTGCACGAGCGCTTCGTCGTTAAACTTATAGGCGGGATGATGGAGCTCTTCGCTGTCGCCGTTACCGCAGAAGATGTAGGCGCCAGGCCGCGCCTCGAGCATGTACGCGAAATCCTCCCCATGCATATGCGGCCGCATCCCGTGCACATTGCCTTCGCCAGCAACGTCCTTCGCGGCCCTCATTGCAAGCTCGGTCTGAGCGGCGTGATTGACGATGCCGGGACCGCCGGCGATGTAAGTGAGATCGATCTTGGCGCCGGTCATCTGGGCAATGCCGGCAACCATCTGGCGCACCCGCTTCTCAACAAGCTTGAGCACCTCCGGTCCAAGCGCGCGGATGTTGCAGCCCAGCACAGCTGTCTGTGGGATCACGGCGCCGAACTGCGGTCCAGCGTGGAAGTTGGTGACGGTAATCACCGCCGAGTCCAAGGGATCAACGTTGCGCGCCACGATCTGCTGCAGCGCAGTGACAAGTTGCGCGCCGGCCAGCACCGGGTCAATACATGTTTCTGGCCGCGACGCGTGCCCACCACGGCCTTCGATCCTGATCTCGAAGACGCTCACTGTCGTCGTGATCACGCCGGGCCGGACGGCAAAGGTGCCGACCGGAAGGCCTGGCCAGTTGTGCATGCCGTAGACCTGCTCGATGCCGAAGCGCTCCATCATGCCGTCCTCGATCATGGGGGCCGCGCCGCCGCCCACTTCTTCCGCAGGCTGGAAGATCACGACCACCGCGCCGGCAAAATTGCGGGTCTCAGCAAGGTGACGCGCTGCGCCCAACAGCATTGCGGTGTGGCCGTCATGACCGCATGCATGCATGACGCCGTCGTTTTTGCTCGCATAGGGGAGATTAGTCATCTCCTCAATCGGCAGCGCATCCATGTCGGCGCGTAAACCGATCACCTTGACGCTACCGTCGGTAGCAGTCTTCGTACCTTTGATGACGCCGACGACGCCAGTCTTGCCAAGTCCGGTCGCGACCTCGTCGCACCCGAACTCGCGCAGGCGCTCGGCAACGAAGGCCGAGGTGCGATGCTCTTCTAAGCTGAGTTCGGGATGTGCGTGGATATCGCGGCGCCAGGCCTGGATTTCAGCTAGGAGCTCGGCGTCGACGATAGGCATGGTAGCCTCCTCTCTTATGGTCGGAAGTTCTGGTTCGTGATGGAATCGCGGTGAAGGGGCATTTTCATTCGGCCGGTGCCGCGTTGATTCCGTGACCCTGGTCGACCGGAAAGTCCCATCTCTGCGCTAGTATTGCTGCCCCCAAAGCTGAATTTTTCCTGAATCGGCCGGGGGCAGCCGAAATTGTGCGTCTTAGTTGGTAAAATGCGAACCTTTCATGCGTCACCGTCCGACTCAGCAAGGCACGAGAGATGATCTGAGCTTGAGTAATATGGAGCGGGTACGACGCATCGCTGCCAGTGCCCGCAATTTCTTGTGGAGTCGGTGTTCAGCCCGAATCCGGCCGGCGGTTGGATCGCGCGCGAGAATAAAATCTCGCACTGCTTCTGTTTCGAGTGGAAGGAGGCGCATCGACACGAGCATTGCGGCGGCATTCGGCGCCTCATGCGCGAACACGCCCTGCAGCCGCGCCGCCATGTTGCCACCACCGACAGCGACCGGGATAAGCCGATCTATTCCAACCGAACTTCGGCGGGGGGCTTCGTCGGAGGCGTTTGTCGACACATCACGGGCCGCCAAAGAAGCACCATTCGGATACGGGCAGGCAACCTGCTTTCTTCCGCGCGAGAAAACGGCGACAGCCGGCGAACGTATCACCTGCGCAAAACGTGCAGAGAACCGGGCGACTGTGCAGGTTTGCGGCCTATGCGACGCGATTGCGTCGTGAAGTCCGACAATGGATATTCAATCACGCATTGGCCGTCGAAAGGGTGCTTGGCCCTCGGCTGGCATTCGTTTGAACTCACAACGTATCAAGTTCCTGAGACCTAGCAAATTGCCGCAACCCTTTCCGCGATCTAAATATATGCGCAGGCTCGCTGCGGTGAGATCGGAGATGGCGCGGCGCGAGATCGACGCGCTGGTCGTAGATAATGCCGCGATCTTACATATCTCGCGGGTCACGCCGGCATTCCGACGGTAATCTCAAGCGCTAGCATCCCTTCGGCGGCCTTCACCTCCCGCAGGTAGCCAGTGGCACTTCAAGCTCCCTACGGCCGATCCCCAGCGCTGGGTCTGAGGGAAGAATATCTTTCGAATCCAAATGTTTTGGCTTGGCTGGCAAAATCGCAAATCCGGCATGACCCGCGATGGATGGCTCGTTCCGGCAACGTAACCTTTATCCTGCTCCAGTCTGATAACGAATACCGCAGGTTCTTCATCGAAGCGTTTGCAGGTACGCCACGTGCCGTCAAGGAGGACTCCAGTTGAAGACCTCGTCGAGCAGAAATTCTTTTCCATTTGTCGACCAGATTGGGCAGGCGAGCGACCGCCGAAGCATGGAACATGATCCACGAGATCAAGCACCATAGCATTCGGCAGCTGATGAAAGTGCTCGTACCTCAGCGAGCTTTTTTGACTTCGTCTTTAAGAGCATTCTCGCATTGGCCTGCCCTGGAATTCGCCAGGCGCTTGCGTAGTGGGATGCGCGGGTGGCATCAGATCCAACACGCCCGACCCGGGGAGCGCTTCTTCCGTGCGAAGAGCGTCGCTTCCGAGATGCGGTCTCTCATACATGCGCCACATCACCGTTCGCTGGGGATGTAATTCGGCGAAAAGGGCGGCCGAAAAGCGGGTTCTAGGCGCGTGCGCGGGTCTCGCCGCACAAATCTATGTCGAGCTGCTGATATAGTCATCGCTGCAGTAGGAAGCACCACAGCTCGATGCAACGCAATACAAAGCTCACAATAGCCCTGCGGACTGGCTCTTGGTTAAACAAACCTTTACGAGGAGACATATGATATCTCGACGCGACATCATTAAGGCCGGCTTGGCCGCCGGAGCGGCGTCGTCGATGCCCGCGATCGTGCGGGCGCAGACTGCACCCACCGCCGCTCGGACGGTGCGCATGGTTCTGGGGTATCCTCTCGTGGCATTCGATCCGGTCTTCACGACTTCTGACACCACGCAAGACCACGGCCTCGCCATTTACGACACGCTCTTCTCGGTGGACTCCAAGGGAGTGCCGCAGCCGCAGATGGTCGGCAAGTGGGGCGTTTCCAGCGACAGCAAGACGTACACGTTCGAGCTTCGCGACGGCTTGGCATGGCACGATGGCACGCCCGTGACCGCGGCGGACTGTGTCGCCTCCATCCGCCGGTGGGCTCAAGTCAATCCTTCCGGGCGGCTGATGATGGAGCGAGCCCGCGACATCTCGAAAAAGGACGACAGGACCTTTACGATCGCATTGAAGGAACCGCTCGGCCTTCTCATCGAGATTCTGGCGTCGGAAACGAGTGCGCCGCTGTTCATAATGCGCGAGAAAGATGCGAGCCGGCCGCCCAACGAACAGGTCACGGCGAATATCGGCTCGGGCCCGTTCAGGTTCAATGAGGCTCTTGCCCGGCCAGGCCAGAGTTTCACCTACGACCGCAACGTCAACTATGTTCCGCGCAAGGAATGGCCCGATGGATCCGCCGGTGGAAAGGCCGTCAAGATCGATCGTGTCGTATGGGACTCCATGCCGGACCAGCAGACCGCGGTCGCTGCCTTGCAGGCCGGTGAGATCGATTTCATGGAAAACCCGCCGGTCGATCTTTACCCGCTAATCGAAAGCGATCCGAACCTCGCATTTCAGCTTCTGAACACGGCTGGCTACATTTGGTTCCTTCGGATGAATTTCCTGCAAAAGCCCTTCGACAACGTGAAGGTCCGCCAGGCCATGCTTCATCTCGTGAACCAGGACGCATACATGCAGGCCGCCATCGGCAACCCCAAATACAGCCGCCCGACCACTTCATTGTTTGGGTCGGGATCGCTTTACACCAACAACGAGAATACCGGGTGGTACAAGAAGAACGGTGATCCGGAAACCGCCAGGCGGTTGTTCAAGGAAGCCGGTTATGCCGGCGAGAAGGTTGTGATCCTGCAGCAGACAGACAACAAGCAAGCCAGCAACATCTGCGAGTTGACAGCCCAAAGCCTGCGAAGCATCGGGGTCAACGTCGAACTCGCCTCCGGCGACCGTAGCGCGTTTGTCAAACGCCGGGCCATCAGGGCGCCTGCGCGGGAGGGGGGCTGGAGCATTTTCATGGGACCGTGGGACGCTGGCTCCTTCGACGATCCGATCGGCTGCGACCTGATTCTGGCGAACGGCGACAAGGCCTGGATCGGCTGGCCGAAGAACGACGAGTATGAAGCGCTCCGGACCCAATGGCCGGACACCAAATCGCCCGAAGAGCGCAAGGCTCTGGCACGCAAGATGCAAAAAGTCTGGTGGGACTTCGTCGGAACCGTCTACTTAGGCGAATCTGTCCAGCCGGCCGCGCATCGGAAGTCGCTATCGGGCTTCGTCGTGGAGAGGTCGCACTACGTCAAGATGTGGAACCTGCAGAAGGCCTGAGGCGGCAAGTATCCTGGCGCGGGGTCAGCGGCCCTCGCAACCTTCAAGCTGCATCGCCTTGTGCGCTGGGTGCGGTCGCAGCCCTATCCGCTGAGCACGCGGGGTCAAGGTCAGCATTTGAGGTGCGGTGATGGGCGTGGGCTTTGCAAGAGCCCACGGTGCCGGAAGCTGATCCGCGGCGAAGGATCATCTTGCGAGTTCGGCGTGTCGCTTCGAACGGCGCTGCAGGGCGCCGGAAATTCGACTGGCCGCACGAAGTGATTCTCGAACTGCAAACGGATGAACCGCCGCATCCCCTGATACTGGATGTCACCGTGCCTGACTCGCCGCACTAGCATCCTGCGGCTAGGACCGACCGTCGCATCAGCATCGCTCTCCGAGATCCGCTGGGTGCAGCCGTCGTCGCGCACGAGATCCATGCGTGAGTCGAACGCCTAATTTCGACAATGGCGAGCCGCTGGAAATTCGCCACCGACCGCCGCGAATGCTGCGCATGACACGGCCCCATCAATCCTTCATTCATCAGGAGCAAACGTAAAACAAGTTCACTGGGAAAAGATTCGCGCGACTACCGCGACTGTGGCGAACGACGCAACGCAGATCCTCAACCTGAGAATGCGCCTTTTCATGGCGCCCATCTCAGAGCCGTGGTCCATTTCCGAAGCTCTCGGCACGTCGGAAGTCGCTGACCGGTCTTGTCCGGCAAGGTCCGTTTATCTCAGGATGTGGAATTTTCAGAACGGGTGAGACGGCATGCTGGGCCGTTACCTCGGTCTAAGAGTTGTTTGGGCCATCGCCGTGATGGCGATGGTCGGGGTTTTCGTCTACCTGCTTCTCAGGCTCGCCGGAAGACCCCGCAGACGTCATTGCGGGCTCTAATGTTCACAGCAGATGATCGAGGCCATCTGCGAAAATCGCCTCTTCCCGCGAACCTGCCCGCGCAGCATTCGACCGAGTGCCAGCATCTGAGGCAGTAACGTCCCTTGCGGCCATTGGTGGGGTGCCGCGTGCCTCGAAAGCGCTGAGTTCGTCGGGCGTGCGACTTCAGTGCCATCCAAATGCGCGCTGATACAAGAGGAAGCGCATGCTATCGAGCCAAGTAGACGCAAGCCGGCCAGGCACTCACATACGCAGATATTCGGCGCTCGGGACGCTCGAATTGATGAATTCTTGCTTCGAGTGCACCGTAACATCTTCAGGTGTTATACGCGGCAGCGGGCCGTCAAGTCGCACGATCTGATGAAGAATTGAACGGAGACAAGCCAATGACGATCAGCAAGGGACCGCAGGTTTTCCCTCGAAAAGAGTTCCTGCGAAGACTTGAGGCCGTGAAGTCGGAAATGGCACGGCGCGACATTGAAGTGCTCATCGTGAACAACCCGGCCAACATCACCTATCTCACTGGATACACCGCAAAGTCCGCTTATGTTCCGCAAGGGCTTGTCGTTTCGATTCACAAAGAGGAACCAACGTTCATCTTGCGCCAGATGGATGCACCTGCTGCTATCCATCAATCCTTCCTCGATCGCGGCAACGTGATCGGATACTCCGAGAACCTGATCGGCAACCCTGACCAGGATGGATTCGACAGGATAATCGAATTTCTTCGTGAAAGTCACCTCGCAAACCATGGATTAGGCCTAGAACCCGGATACTTGTCGGCTCAGGCTGCGGAGAAGTTCAAAGCGCATTTGCCGAACGCGAGAGTGACTGACTGCACCAATGTTGTCGCGTCGATCCGCTCCTTGAAATCAGACCTCGAGATCGCTGTAATGCGGGAAGCTGCTGCCATTGCCGATGCGGGGATCATGCGTGCCGCTGAAGTGATTCGCGCCGGCGAACGTGAAGCTGACGTGATGGCCGAGGTTGCTGCTGCGTTGGCGCGCGGCGCCAACGGCAAACCGGGAACCGATTTTGCCTCAATGTTCTTGTGCTCATCGCCTCGAACAGGCACATGCCACATTCGATGGAGTGACGACGTGCTCCGCCAGGGATCACAGGTCAATCTCGAACTTGGCGGCGTGCGCCATGGCTACGTTGCGGCGCTGATGCGCACCTTCTCCGTCGGCAAGCCCTCACACCGCCTGCTGTGTGTTCACGAAGCAGAGCTCGCCGGTCTGGAGGCCGCGCTCGACGCCGTTCGTCCGGGTGCAACGTGCAGTCACGTCGCTGCGGCATTCAACAGAACGATCGCAAAGTTTGGCCTGAAGAAGGAGTCGCGGTGCGGCTACCCGATCGGCATCGATTGGACTGAGCCGACGGCAAGCTTGAAGGAGGGAGACATGACCGAGCTCAAGCCGAACATGACGTTCCATCTGATGCTGGGCAACTGGATTGATGAAGATTTCGGCTATGTCATCAGCGAGACATTCCGGGTCACGAAGACGGGTGGCGAAGCGTTGACCAGGGCTCCACGGAAGCTGTTCCAGGTCGGCTGAATCCGCTAGATGTCCATGCTCGAATTCAATGGGGTGACAGACCTTGACGGACGTGCGTCAGATTCTCTCGAACTCGGGTGAATAGGCGGTACGCCGCCGCCGCCCCTGGAAAAGCGTGTCACTGTCGCCGGGGATAATGTATTTTGGGTTTCCTAGATTCTGGGCGCTCTCGCACATGCGCGACTCATGCCGACCACGAATGTGTCGCGTGGTCCGGGCGCGCCCGCGATGTTCGGAGGACCCTGGTAGGGCTGACGAGATCGACTCCCTGGCATTCAAGCATGCGAGTGGCCCTCTCGTAGGCCCACGCCCATCACGACGCACCACCGGTGAACGCGCTGACGCGATTAATGATCGAAGAACTTGTCGCGGCGCTTAAGCGGAGCGCAGAAAACCTCGCCGCGAAAAGTAATGCGGAGACGGGTCCGATTTTGTGTGGCGGTGCGGATCTCCGCGACCAGCGCGAGGCCTGGAAACGCGGCGGATCAGGTGCCGTCGATATCGGCGGGTCCTTGTATCGCGCGATGATCAACTTTCCGAAGCCGCTGATCGGCATGGTCCACGGTGCAGTCGCAGGTGCTCGACGGTCAATCCCTTCGTCTTGCGACTTGAGAATAGCAGCAGCGGGCATACGCATCTCGCTGCCCGAGATCAACATCGAGTGCCTGGGCGGATCAGTCATGCGCAAACGCCATGCGCCGGACGCGCACGGGCTCAAGGCCGATGTGGAAAGCGGCCGCTTGCTGATCAAGCGCTCGCTCCGACTGCGTCGCGCGATCGAGCCTTGTCGGACAGTGATAGCGCTCCGTCCACAGCTCCGGATCGTGTCGCGCGCAATCGACCAGCCATAGGCTCCGGTGGCGTCGGCGGAACAGCTGCACGTCCTGCATCACATTGTGGAAAGGCGCGCGCATTCTACCGGGCGACGCGGTATTCGATCTCGACCACGAGCGGGCCTCGGAATCGGCCAGCATCTCGGCGCCGTCGTCGCGCGCTGATGCGCGGCATCCGTACCCAAAGTCCAAGAAGCGCATCAGCGTAGCGGATACAAGCAATTGCTACATCGACGCCAGCGGCCTCGGTGAGGCGGCCCCAACCCCAGCTGCCCATAGCAATGCCGCCGGAGTATGCAGCTCGATAGACCGCAAGCGATCGGCCCGCGAGCAGCACGGCGCGGAGAGATGCACGCCGAACAACGTCAACACCATCGTCAACATTGCGTGCCATCGCAGTCAGAATCGGCTCGCGCCAAAGTGCCGCGGCTGCGATCGCACCGTCCATGACAGGCGTGCAGGCGCGCACAGCGGCTTTGCCGCGCATGTGCTTGCACACCTCGCCAATAACGAGTGCTCCTATGACAGTGCCTAGACTAAAAGCGCCCAGGATGATCCCTTAGGTCAGCGTACCACCATGCAAGAGATCGCGCGCGACCAGCAGCAAGGGGGCTAAAATCGGCTTCCAATCGCGCTGGTTGCCATGACGCGGATCAGCACAATTTCTATTGGTGGCGAATGTTTTATGTAGCGCACACGCTCGAAGCAATGGCGCGGGTCAAGTGTTCGCGCGTCAGCCGCAACGGCTCTGCCATACGTTCAGAGAAACAGGCAATCATTAACGGCGGATAGAGCAACGCGCTGAGTGCAAAGGCTGCGACTGCGCCCCGCACTCGCAACCACAATGCCACCGATAGCAGGCGCGCAACTATGCGCGATGTTGAAGCTGATACAAATGTAAGCTCTGCTGGCGGCGTCTCAGCCGGTACCTGCTCACTGACGGAAGATTGCCAGGCATGGCCCATCAGCGCTGCGGCGCTATCGACCAAAAAGCAAAGCGCAGGCAACGGATTCGGTGTGGTGAGACAGAGCCAATCGAGCGCTCAACGCTGTCGGGCCGCAAAGCGCGATCGAGAGCACACCAGCGTCACCCGGCGGCGGTTATACATGTTGTCAATTGCGCCACCCAGCAAGGAGAGAAGCATAACGGGCAGCATCAAGGCCGTCTGCACCAGAGCGACCTTGTCAGCCGACCACGTCATCTCCGTCATTGCCTACGCCGCACCGTCCCCCGGATCGGGACAGCGAGATCGGACAACAGGCTCGCCAGCCAGATGTGCCGGAAGACAGCGCAACGCGGTCAAATAGAGCCTGTCCTGCTCGACCATGGTCTCGACTACGGAATTGCAGGAGTGAACAGGTCGCACTCGCCTGAGACGAGGTTCTACTTTGTCAGCGGAGCCATCGAAAAGGCTTTTGCAAGCTCGAGTTCCTGCGCTTTCCAAGATCTCGTCAAAGTAGATGGGCACGCAATTGATCGGACAACTCCGGTGCAAGGTGCAGTTGTAATTGAAGGACTTCCCAAATTGTCTGGCTGCTCTTTAGGGTCGCTTTCGCCACATCGGAAGGGTGCTGGCGTTGCGCCAGCCAAATTCGCGTTGCGATCCTACTGTGAAGACCTGCGGACCGGATGCCGCGTGTATTACCGGTCGCGTTAGTTTGGACATCGGCCCCCAGTGAGGTCCGGTGACGCGTTCAATGACACACAAATTCGGCTCCGATCATTGCACCAAGAGCTATGTCGGTGAGGCGTGACAGCCGACGCCACATGACAGTATTTACGGCAGGTGGACCACTGGCGTGGGTGAGATAACCGCCGAGCCGCGATCTTGATTAGATAGAATGCGAGTGTTGACGAGGCGATCGAGCACGAGAATTGCTAGCTTGCCGAAGACGGCCGCGCTGGACATGTCCATCTTACGTCGACCGGCGCGTGCTTGGTTAACCGGGTCGACCGCTTCTGCGCACTTATCACCGGCAAAAAAATCCGGCGCGGCATGAGCCCAGGCTATGCGCGAGGACATTATGGGCTTCGTCGTTCGTCACAACGCCGATCCCAAGAATTCAAATGGATCAAATCCACCGACGACATCCTCGCCTCAAAAATTGCTGCCGCCCCAAGCGCAGCTGCCGCGAGTTTCTGGTTCAGGACACTAGGAGGCCGGCGAGCTGACAAGGGATCATTTTGCGGTCGCCGGACTGTCGTCCGATCGTGTCCCCCGGCGTGGTGTAGCTAAGCGGAGTTCACCGCGTTCGCCGGCATGGGCCGGACAGGTCAGCTGGCGATTGCCGGGAAGCTGACGGCGGGATCATCGCTCAACGGCGCGATGGTTTCCAGCGTTATGTAGCGGGCGCGCTGGACGGCCCATTCATCGTTCTGCTCGAGCAGGATCGCACCAACGAGGCGAACGATGGCGTCCTCATTGGGGAAGATGCCGACCACCTCGGTGCGGCGCTTGATCTCGCCGTTGAGCCGCTCGATCGGGTTGGTCGAGTGCAGCTTGGTCCGGTGCTGGGGCGGGAAGGTCATGTAGGCGAGTACATCGGTCTCCGCTTCGTCGAGGAAGCCGGCGAGCTTGGGGAGCTTGGGGCGGAGCTGGTCGGCGACCTTTCGCCATTGGGTCTTTGCGGCCTCGGCATCGTCCTGGGCAAAGGCGGTGGCGATGAAGGCGGAAACGACACGCCGCCCGCTCTTGCCGGCATGCGCGAGCGCGTTGCGCATGAAGTGCACGCGGCAGCGCTGCCAGGAGGCGTTGAGCACCTTGGCGACAGTGGCCTTGATGCCCTCATGGGCATCAGACACGACCAGCTTGACGCCGCGCAGGCCGCGGCGCGCGAGCTTGCGCAGGAACGCCGTCCAGAACGTCTCGGCCTCAGACGGACCAATATCCATGCCGAGCACTTCGCGCCGGCCATCACTGTTGACGCCGACCGCGACAATCACCGCGACCGAGACGATGCGGCCCTGCTGGCGCACCTTCACGTAGGTGGCGTCGATCCACAAATACGGCCAGTCGCCCTCGATCGGACGGGCGAGGAAGGCCTTCACCTTGTCATCGATCTCGGCACACAGCCGGCTCACCTGGCTCTTGGAGATCCCGCTCATGCCCATGGCCTGCACGAGATCGTCGACCGAGCGGGTCGAGACGCCCTGCACGTAGGCTTCCTGCACCACGTGCGGTGAGCGCCTTCTCGGCCATGCGGCGGGGCTCCAGGAAGCCGGGGAAGTAGGAGCCCTTGCGCAGCTTGGGGATGCGCAGTTCGACCGCGCCGGCGCGAGCCTCCCAAATCCGCTCGCGGTAGCCGTTGCGCTGCGCTGCTCGTCAACCGATGTCGTGACAGGTGTGCGTCGAAAACCAGCACAAGCTCCTCTTCGTTTACAATATTTCCGCGCCTCCACGGCGCTTTTCGCGGCTATTAGGCGTCACCTCGCGCTAGCTTGGGGCGATCGCATGCCGACGCCGCCACGGGACTAGGCCGATGACGGGGTCTAGGTCGCTATACTTACACCCAGGCGCTAGGTGGAGACGAGGATCGGCGGCGATCCCGCGCCGCTGGAATGAGCGCATACGATTCCGGAAATGTAGACCAAAAGGACCGAGGATTCATCATGGGAAAAGATGGCGTTAACTGGGAGCTCATTCGAAAGAACCTCGAAGCTCAGGGCGCGCGGACATATTGGCGGCCTTATGGTCTTCCAACGATCATGTCTGCGGACAGGAGCAGGATTTCAGGCGGCATCCAGATGCCGCGTTGGGAGGCTCCTCCGAAGGCGATTATTTCTGTGGCAATCAACGGCGCGTTCTTCAGCAAGGCCGAGAATCCAAATCAGCCTCTGAGCGCGAAGGAGATTATTGCGTCCGCTGAAGAGTGTATCGCTGAAGGCGCGCAAGTTATACATGTGCATGTTCGCGACAAGAGAGGGCTCAACGTCCTCGACTCAAACTTGTTCGCTGAGGTGCTCGGCGAATTAAGGTCAAGCCACCCCGGTATTGCACTGGATGCTTGCCTGGTTGCGGTGAACGACCTTGAAACAAAGGAGATGGAGCGGGTCCTGGAGCGGCGTCTGGTTGGCGCCGTTCCGGTGAATACCACTGCGCTGATCCTCGGTGACAATCTGTTCGTCAAGCCGCCGCATACGATCATCGAGAAAACGCGCCTCGTGCTCGAGGCCGGTATGACCCCGCAGATTGCCGTTTACACCGATGGCGACGTCGACAATGCACGTCGTCTTCTCATCGATAGCGGGATTCTCACGGGCCCTCTGACGTGGCTTGTACTGGCCGGTTTGCCAGGCTGCACTCCTATGTATTCGCCCGAGAGCATGATCGATGGGCTGGCCCGACAAGTAGGGCTGATCCGGAAAGTCAATCCGGAGGCCAACATCATTGTTTGCGCCGGCGGACGCGCCAGCCTTCACTTGGCCACCCTTGCTCTCCTGATGGGACTGCATGTCCGTGTTGGCATGGAAGACACCGTTTGGAAGTGGCCGCACAGCGATCAGGTGATCGAACGCAACGTGGACGTTTTTAGACTTACCCGGCTGATTGCGGAAAGCCTCGGTCGGGAACTCATGACCTCGACAGAGTTCATTGAACTTTGTGGCAGGTCTGTCGCGGGGCCTCATGCTAAGGCGCCAGTTCTGACCGGCGCATGATTGGAAGACCTGACACCAAATGATTTCGAAGTTCAATGAAAACGGCCTTCCCATAACCGGAGCGTTTAGTGCGTCGGTCAATCGGGACGAGCGGGGGCGGCCGCTCGGCACGTTTCAGCACGGCAGATGGCATGTGACAGAGAGCGTGAACCGATCAGTCCCGCTCGAAGGCCGCGTCTACCGCGCGTACGAGAGACGGCCAGCAAGCTACGATGCGATGTTTCGGGCTTCGGTGGCAAATGGACCGGACCGGGAGGCCGTAGTTTGCGGGGGGCGGAGGGTCAGGTATGCCGAACTCGATCGAATAGTTGAGCAGACTGCGTTTGGCTTCATCGCTTCGGGATTGCGGCGCGGCGATCGCGTGGCGATCATGCTCGATAACAGGCTTGAGTATGTGGTTGCGGTCCTAGCCTGCGTTCGAGCCGGAGGTATCGCCATTCCGCTCGGCACCCGCCTCGGACAATCTGAAGTGTCTCATGTTGTGGGCGACGCCGCTCCCATTCTAGCTGTTACGGCAACTGAATGGCTGCCGAAATTTCCGAAGCAGAGTAGCTTGCGCCGCACTTTCATCGTCGATGGCGATTCAGCATCGAAAGATCATTTTGACCAATTGCAAAAAGCAACTGAGGCGACGCTTCCTGTCTTAGATTGCGACGAAGTCATGATGATCTTCTACACGTCAGGTACGACCGGTAAGCCAAAAGGGGCCTGCCTGACGCATATGAACTTCGTCCATACCTGCCTGCACTATCTTTATGCATTGGCCATCGATGAGCCTCAAAGAGGTCTTCTGGTCGTTCCTGCAACCCACATTGCCGGCTTCGGACCGCTGGCATCCGTGACGCTGGCGTCCGGTGGCACAATTGTAATGGCTCGCGAGTTCAATGCAGACCAGGTGCTCGATCTGATAGGTCTAGAGAGGATCACCTATGCTGTTCTAGTTCCGTCGATGTACCAGCTGCTGGTTATGAAATCCTCCGTGCGGGACTATGATATTTCCTGTTGGAAGTACGGTATTTACGGCGGTGCGATCATGCCGCCAGCGACGATCGAGCGGTTTAGCGAGCTCGCGCCAAACCTGCGCATGATCAATGCCTATGGCGCGACGGAAACCTGCGCCGTTTGCACGATCATGCCCAGCGAATTGACCCGAAGTGCTCCGACTAGTGTCGGTTTTTCCCTCGAGTGTGATGATATCGTGGTCGTAGAAGAGGCGGGCAATCCAGCCGCCGACGGCGAACACGGCGAATTGTGGATTCGCGGCCCCAATGTCAGTCCCGGATACTGGAATAATCCGGAGGCAACCAAGCAAGCGTTTGTGGACGGATTTTGGAAAAGCGGTGACGTGGGTAAGCGAGATTCATCGGGCCTTCTCTATGTGAATGACCGCTTGAAGGACATGATAAACCGCGGCGGCTTCAAAGTGTTCAGCGCCGAAGTCGAAAATGCCCTCCTGACGCATCCCAACGTCGAGGACTGCGCGGTGGTCGGCGTTCCGGATTTGGTATTGGGCGAGAAAACATTCGCGTTCGTCAAGCAGCGCAACAACGGACTAAACCGTGACGAGCTGAGACAATATCTTTTCGAGAGGATTGCCGATTACAAAGTGCCGGATTTCTGGATCATAGGCGAACATCCGGTGCCGAGAAATCAGAACGGAAAGATTCAAAAAGCCGAACTACGAAAGATGGCCAACAGTTGTCTCGCTCAATCGCAGACCGAAATGTGATTCGGTTTGGTAATGCCAAGCTGGGCGATGAACGTATCGATGGCTGTATTAAAGGCGAACCCAGCAATCGGATCGCCGAGAAGTCCTCCGGCACGCAATCTTGGCGCGTTTTTTTTCATCGATAGCTGAAAGGCGGAACGCTGGTTTGCTCTGGTGTCAGTCGGTAATACGGCTCGCCGCTCGATCGCTGAGCTCTCTGAGTTCTTTGTATGCCGCGTGCCTGGTGACAACTTCTAACGACGGCCCCGGTGAGCGCGCGACAATCGATCGTAATCGCCTAGCTGACGCTGTTCAGGTTTGAAATTTTACGATGTGAGCGCATCGATCTGAGAAATTGGCCAGTCCTGCGCGATAAGGTCGAGACGCTGCGTGAGCCGCGCGTGCGGATCGATGTCACCGATGCTCGCCGTGTCGCGCATTCCGGATTGATGTGGTGGTTTGCAGTTAGTAGCGCGCGCCGGGCGACACAGGTGGATTCGATGATGGCGTGGTTGAACCTAGCCTCAAAAAGCGGGTCCGACAGTTGAAAATTCGAAGAGCTCTGCGCATGATTTCGACCGATAGCCTGCGCTGGCGACTGGCAGTCAGAGCTTCGGACGCTTGTCTTCCCACGGCCCTAGCTGGTCGAACGTCGCCAAATGCTGGCATGCGAACGACATTCTTGGAGTGCCGCCGCCGTCGTCGTAAAGTGCATGCGCAGCAAGGTGGCCAACGAGCAGCGATGACACGGTGTAAGAGCCCTTGTAAAGCCACCGCTGTGTCGGCCCAGACCATAGAACCGGAGTTGCTCCCGGTCCGAGCATGTCGTGAAGCTCGCCGCCCCCGCAGCCATGCGCTCGTGACAGTCCAATCCCGTATGAAGCCGTCGGGCGATCCCACCAAGAGCGGGGTGGCGTTCTCGTGGTGCTTGCTATTGTTGTCTTTATCGGGCCTGGCCTCTAAAGAACCTAACTGTACAAGGGCGTCGCGGCCTGATGTCGCCCCTACCAGCGCAGAGGGGTGCGCCAAAGCTTCAATTTGCACAAAGTCCGCGGAATTCCTCAAGATTTCAATGAAATCCCGCACGCCTATTTGGTTAGGTTGCCCAATATCTTGATAATATGTGGCTAATCCGCTGCCTTGTGTCGGATGTCCAAAAAGGGGAGAGCGTTCATGAACAGACTCAACTCAACAGTGTCGCGTCGCACCTTCCTTGCCGGGACGGCCGGCGCAGTTGCGGCGCCGATGATGCTCAGCGGCTCACCTGTTGCGGCCGCCTCCAATTCGGTGGTTGTCCTTTCTACCGGCGGGAGCTTTACAGACAGCTTGACAAGGCATGTGTTTGATCCCTTCACAAAGGGGACCGGAATTACAGTCACAATCGTGCCGGCCCCGCTGGACCTTGCGAAAATTAAAGCTATGCAGATCACCGGCAATGTCACATGGGACATCTGGAATGGCCAAGGCACGTCGGCTGCTTCTGGGTCCAAGCAGGGCTTTTGGGAAGAGCAGGATCACTCCTTGCTCGATCTCCAGGATTTGGTGGTCCAGCCGACAAAGGACGTCACCTGGTTTGAAAGCTATGCCTCTGGCATAGCGTGGGATCCAGCGAAATATGGCCCCGGCAAGCATCCTTCGACGTTTGCCGAGTTCTTCGACGTGAAAAAGTTCCCGGGGCGTCGCGTTCTCCATCCATTTGCCGATGGAAATATGGAGATGGCGCTTCTGGCCGACGGCGTGGCGCCGAAAGACATCTATCCGTTGGATGTGGATCGCGCGTTCAAGGTGCTCAACCGAATCAAGTCGAGCGTCGTGTGGGCGCGCCAGACGCCTCAACTGATCTCCCTTTTGCAGTCAGGCGAGGCGGATTTCAGCTACGCCTACCCCAATCGCGTCAAAGCGACCAATGAGCCGGGCGGCGGAAAGCCCCTGGCCTTCTCCTTTGAACAGAACCTGCTTTGGAGCGACCCGCTTACGATTTTGAAGGGTGCGCCGAACAAAGACAACGCGATGAGGTTGATCGCTTACTGGCTCCGCCCGGAAGTTCAGGCGAATCTGGAGAATGATCTAGGCTTAATTCCAGGATCCAAGAAGGCCCTCACGACGATGTCGCCTGAGGCCAAGAAGTGGGTGCCGCCCAATTCGAATAACCCCAACAACCTTGTAATCAATATGGAATACTGGGCAGAAAACTTGGAAACGTTGGGTGCTCGCATGAAAGAGTGGTTGCTGATCTGATTGCTCCTGCACTGTTGGGAAGGGCCGTTCGGCAAGCGATCACGCTCCATCTCCAGTTAAATCGTCCCAGAGTGCTCATGAACCGAACGATCAATATGCGCACGCGGGCTCTATTCATGTCGCCGGCCGCGACGATAGTGGTCGCGATTTTGCTGCCGCCTCTTTTGTACGTCTTCTTTACAAGCGTCCACGGGGAGGCACTGTCGTTGGCTTCTTTCGGCGAGGTTCTGACAAGCGCGTTGTTCAAGCAAGCGCTGAGCACGACGCTCGTTGTTGCAGGCTGGTCGTCTTTGCTGAGCTTGGTTCTGGGATTCGTCGTCGCATTACATCTTGCTCGTCAACCTGCGCGGCGCAGGGCAGTTCTGATGATGCTCGTGCTCCTTCCGTTCTGGACCAGTGTTTTGGTTAAATGCTACGCGTTTGCCATCATCTTGGGGCGTGAGGGGATCATCAACAATATGCTCAGCTGGATTCTCGGTTCGAAGATCCAGCTGCCACTCATCTTCAACCGTGTCGGCCTCCTTGTCGGCATGACGAATTACCTGATCCCACTCGTTGTCCTGCCCGTTCTCGCCAGTCTGCTCGCCATTGATCCCGCCATCTATCGCGCAGCCTCTATCATGGGAGCCAAGCCCGCCCGCATATTCTGGACTGTCACCGTTCCTTTGAGTTTGCCTGGAGTATTCGCTGGTCTATTGAGCATCTTCGTGATGTCCTTGGGCGCCTTCGTCATTCCGGCGCTGCTCGGTGGTCCTAAAGATCTAATGCTGTCGAATCTCATCGATTTCTACAACGGGCAGGTGTTGGATTGGTCTAAAGCCTCAGCCATTAGCGTGGTGGTGCTTGCCATGGCTTTTATCTTTGCCGCGCCTCTGGCGCTCTGGCGCCAACGTAAGGCCTAGGGAGTCTGCTCGTGTCCGACAACATTCGTGACCCGCATGCGCGTCGCTATCGGGCTCTTGGAGCCGGGCTCGCCGCGGCTCTCTATCTCTTTCTATGGGCTCCGATTGTGGTGACGGTCGCCATGGCCTTCGGCCCGACAAATGCACTGGCTTTCCCGCCGACAAGTTACTCATTCGACCTGTTCAGGATTTTCTTCAGCTCCGCCAGTTGGCAACAATCGCTGTTCGAGAGCATCAAGGTCGCGTTAGGGTCCACGGCAGTGGCGATGCTCGCCGGTGTGCCTGCCGGCTACTGGATCGCGCGCCAAGAATTTGTCGGTAAACGACTCATCACTGGGATAATCATGAGCTCGCTTGTTATCCCCACGATCGTCATGGCTCTCGGCCTTTTTCTCTACTTTTCTTATCTCAGGATCACTGGAACAACGCTATCCCTTGTGCTCGGCCATATCATGATCGTCCTACCTTACGTCGTCCTTATGATCATAGCGGGCGTCCAGAAGCTTGACCGCAATCTAGAGTTTGGCGCGGAATTGATGGGGGCCGGACCTATACGCATGTTCCGAACGGTTGTTCTACCGCAACTCATTCCGTCATTGGTGAGCGCTGCACTTTTCGCTTTTCTGCTGTCCTTCGATGAAGTTATCATTTCCTGGTTCCTGGTCGGGCCCAAGACAGTCACTCTGCCAGTGCAAATGTATAGCACTCTCGCATGGGAAATCTCGCCGGTAATCGCCGCGGTCTCCGCCATAATGACAGGGCTTTCTCTGCTGGTCTGCATCGTCGCGATCACATTGAGAAAATCGACCCCAATCGCTGGTTGATCGGCTTGGTTGGCTACATCGGTTTGAAGGTCATGGAGGCATGATTTCGAATGATGTCTCAGGTCAGGAGAGGGAAGTCATTGAACAGGTTCCGCCACATGACTGGCCTAACGCTCTACAAAACGGCCGATCGTCTGCGTCTCGCCCATGCCACTCCGGTGGCGGAGTAGGCCAGATGAAGGACATCGCCATTGTTGGCCGTCACATCGCCCACGCGATCGCACTTGAGCGCCTATCGAAGACCTTTGGCTCGGTGACGGCGTTGCATCCGACCGATCTCAGCGTCGAGAAAGGCGAGTTCCTGACCCTGCTTGGTCCGTCAGGCTCTGGCAAGACCACGCTCTTAAACTTGATCGCAGGTGCGACCGGACCAACGACAGGCACCATACTATTGGATGGGCGCAACATTACTGCGATGCCTCCACGCGAGAGGGGGATCGGCATGGTATTCCAGAATTATGCCCTAATGCCGCACATGACAGTATTCGAAAATGTAGCTTATCCGTTGCGTGTGCGTCGCGAACCCACCAAGATGATTCAAGCCAAAGTAGCCGAAGCGCTCGAACGTGTCGGTCTGCGCGGCTTAGAACGTCGAAAGCCGCGCCAGTTATCCGGCGGCCAGCAGCAGCGCGTTGGAATTGCGCGCTGCATCGTCTATTCGCCCGCCATCATCATGATGGATGAGCCGTTAGGGGCTCTGGACAAGAATTTGCGCGAGCAGATGCAGTTGGAGATCAAGCGTCTCCACAAGGAATTGAGGACGACTATTATCTATGTCACGCACGATCAAGAAGAGGCGCTCAACATGTCCGACCGCATCTGCTTGATGAACATGGGCCAAATCGCTCAGCTCGGGACACCAGATGAATTGTACTTTCAGCCGCGGAACCGCTTCGTGGCAGAGTTCATCGGCGAATCGAATCTGATCCACGGTCGACAAACTGATGACGGCCGCATGGTGATTGCCGGAGGCCGGTCGATTGCCGTTCCTAGTGGCATTCGGAATGAAGGCTCAGAATTGATGGTTATGATCAGACCTGAGAGAGTACGGATTTGCGGTATTGATGGGCCCGTCGCAGACGGCCTTAACGCGCTGAGCGGCGAAATCGCAAGCAGTTCTTTCGTAGGTGGGACGACGCGCGTGATCATCGACGCCGAGCATGGCCTGAGACTTACTGCCAAGATGATGTCCTGCCGCGCCGAGTCGAGGCCCGCGCCGGGAACTCGAGTGCAACTTTGCTGGTCGTCATCCGATATGGTGGTTCTCGAGGAATAGTGATCCGTTCTCGACGACTTTTATGAAGAGCTCATCAGCGGGCGGCGGCTTTCCCCGAAAGGATGATGCAATCAGGGCAGAATTGTTGATCATCGATCGGCCCGCGATCGCGAGCCGATCGAATATTGCGGGCGTGTGTTGCCACAGGAGTTTTCAACTGAATCGACTAACAGCGTCACTCCTTTGCCGGAGCTCGCCCATAACGTCGCGCGGTAGCGGCGGCCTTACGTCGATTACGTGTCGGCGAAGGGGTGAGGTGGAACACGTGGTTCACGGCGTGCGCCTTCCGACCCCCGCGATTTGAGCTCTCCCTCCGCGGCTCGTGGTAGCTATTTACGGACAGGCAACATCTATCCTGGCGGAGCCTGTCCTGGTCCTGCATCACTCCTGGCCGTCAATGTTGCCGTGGTTGTTGCTTAATCTCCAGCTTACAGTCGTCAGGCAGGACCTCACTCCTGGCGCGGTCGGGCACGTGTTTTTCTTCCAGCGCACCGATCCGAACGGGCGGTCAAGCATGCGGCGAACGCACGGGGGCAAAGCCGATGTGGAAAGCGATCTCGTTGTTCCGACATGCGCTCCCCTGTGTCCGGCGATTGCGCTGACGCAAATAGTCGAGCCACGTCGGGTAGTAATCGCTCTGTCCAAAGTTCGGCATTGGCAACGTCGCATGCAATCGACCAACCAACGCCCGTTGTGCTGGCGAGACAACTGCACGTCCTGCATTAAGTTGTGGAATGTGTGCATTCTCCTGCGCGATACGATACTCCATCTCCACCATCAGGGCCCGCTGCGGTCAGTCCGCGGGAGCCGCACCTGCGATCGCCCAGAGCCTCGGCGTCTTCGTCACGGAAGACGTGTTGAAGGAGGGTCGTCGAGTTTGTGCGAGAGGTAGTCCCGGCTCAGCGCGAACCGAACTTTGTGGTGGTTGCTCATGAGCTGAAGCGCGCCCGCTCGGCATAGTTCGGCGGTCGGCATAGACCTGCAAACTCAACAGCGTCGATCATCAGGCGTACCTGGCCGATGTCATCCGGCCGATCGTCGAAGGCCATCCAAACAGCGGCCTCGATAGGTTGCTGCCATGAGCCTAACGGACTGACGCCGACGCGGCAGCAGCCAGGTTGACCGCCAGCTGAGCACAAAGCCCGCACCGGATGGTGGCTGGCGAAAATAACCACATGTTAAACGCGAGCCGCTAACTTCGCTGCTCCTAAACGGAGGCATGGGATGCAGAGTTCAATCTGGTTCGCCATCGTCGCCGAACTGGTGTGTGTCGTCGCCATAGCTGCATTGGCCGCACGAGCGTGGCGGAGAAGGGAGTTCCGGCTGCCCGCGAGCGCGAATTGCGCAGAGCTGGAGGCCTCGTCGGTAGCAACGCTCCCATAGAGGCCACCAGGGATGCAAAGCGGGGCACGATTCATCTAGTAGCTGTTCACGGCTGCACAATCGAACTGCTCGAGATTCGCGAGGATCGTGGCAACTGGCAGCGGTTGCCCCCCTGCACATCGGACCACATTGTTTCTCATCGACAAAATATGCTGAAACAATAGGCGCGTGCACATGCTGCCGTTTACAGCCAAGCCGTGCTCTCAATCCCTGGCGCGCCCCGCCCGCAGTACACGAAAGCTGCAGCCACTGTGATGTGACATGGTTGGCCTGTGGGAGTGAGACGGCGCTTACTTCAAACGCAACCTGCGCCGCGACTTGAAGAGCTGCGTCGGAGCCAGACTTATGTCGGTGCGCCAAGTCGCATACCATCCAGACGGCTGACCAGCTCTCGGCCACGATGGGCCTTGTCCTCGGCCGACCACCAACGGCGCGGGCCCGGCACCGTGAAAACCTCGACGCCCTGCGCCTCGAGCCATGGTACGACATCGTCACATAGCATCGTCATCGACTAAGCCCGACTCAAAGGACTGGCACCGTCCTGGGTCCGATGAGCGGGCGCTACGTCGGGCTGGAGCAGCAATTACCAGCCGTTCGCCGAAGCCCTCGGCAAAGCCGTTCTGCTTCGGCTAGGCCCCATGGGCCACCAAAACCTGCTCAAGCTCACCGAGGGGCGGGCCAGCAATCGGTTCACGCAGTTTTTCCGCCTCAAACTGGCCTAATCGCACGAATTAAGAATGGATGCCGCAAAAAATGGGGCCAACCCGAAACCGACGGACGATATGCCATGTGCGATCTAGCAGCCAGAATCGACCGTCTGTACGTCGTGCGGACTGCCCGAAAGGAGAGGAATATGACTGAAGTGCTTCACATCAAGAGCGAGGACATGCGTTTTGCGCGAATGCATCCCAACGCCGGCGGGTATGCTTCTATCGCCCGGTTGATCAATCCAAACAACAGTCAGACAATCGGCGCCGGGATCGGTACGTATGACGGTTGCTCTATTGAGTGGACGATGGGAGTCGACGAGGTTGTCGTCGTCCTCGATGGCCTCCTCAGAGTGCGCACAGGCGAGGGCTACAACAAAGTTATTGAGGCGAAGCCCGGCGATGTTGTTTGGATGCCGAAAGGTACGAAGATGAAATACGAAGGTGACAAGGCGAAGATGTTTTACTGCCTATACCCTTCCAGCGTTAATGTTCCGCAGCCCCTCGAACAAGTTTTCAGTCAAGGTCCCCACCCAGTGGGGACGCCTGAATGCTGAGAGTGTCCAATCTACCATTTAAGGTCCACTGCAGGTCATTGATCGCCGTCTCAGCGCGCTGAGACGGCGAAGTGGTCGCCGATGGCAAACTGTCGAATGGCGTAGATCCATTAAATCGGCCGATGCCCAGCCCAAGACGGCGTAGTGGATCACCAAGCATCGCAGCTTGATCGTAAGCGTAGCGCCGCGGCCCTTCAGATTGTTTGTGCGCAGTCCTGAGAGCACCGTTAGAAGAGTCATCTTCGGCAAGGGTGCTCACAATGGACGACCATTCGGACGACATAAGACGACCGTTGTCGCCGCGTATCGAAGTGTATGCTGGCGTAGGTCGAAAGCACTGGCTGTGATTTGAAGGCAGAGATTGTCGCGGAAAGCCTCGAGCCAGGCGCGCTTGTAACAGATGTCGCACGCCGCCATGGCTGCCGGCCGCAGCAGGTGCATGACTGGCGGCGCCGGGCGCGTTTAGGTCAATCGGTGCTGCCGGCTTCGGCGGACACAGTATCATTCGTGCCTTTGGTGTCGAAAGCGTCGCTACCGGCGGCTGCGGAGTTCCTCTCCGGATCGCCGGAAGCAGCCACTGTTACGGTTGAGTTCCTGGGTGCACGGGTGGAGGTGCGCGGAACGCCCGGCCTTGCTGGATGTGTTTTTGGCGCTCCGACGGACACGTTCTTGCTGACGACTCCCGCGAGCCTTATGATTTACGTTGCGACCCAACCTGTGGACTTCAGAAAGGGCGCGGATGGCTTGGCGCTCTTGGCGAAGGAGACGCTGGGCCATGACTCGATCAAGGGCGTGGCGGTGACCGTGCAAAGCGCGCGGATCGACTGAAGATTGTCGTCCGGGACGGTAGCGGCCTTGTGATGTATTGGAAGCGGCTCGCTGGGAGCGGCTTCAAATGGCCTGGCCGGCGTTATGCGGATGGTTGCCGCGCAGCTGTCCGCGCTTTTGGCCGGCATGGATTGGACACGCATGCACGCGCCTCGAATCCCACAGCCGAAAGCACTCGCGTAGAAATAAAAATCTTCGCTGCATACGGGCGCGAAGCATGGCAGACTCGGGCGAATGAGAGATTTGTCCGATGAGCTGCCGAGCGATCCAGCCAAGCTGCGTGTCTTTGCCGCGGCTCTGCTGGATCGCTGCGCCAGGCTCGAGCGGTTGCTCAAGCTCGCGAAGGATGCGCAGTTCGGTCGATCGTCGGAAAAGCTTGACGCTGATCAGCTACAGCTTGTTCTGGAGGATATAGATCAGGGGCCGTCGCGGCTCTTGAAGCAGCCGAGGATCGCGCCGATCCCAAAACATGAGAGAGGAGAACTGCCGAGCGCAGGGCCAATCGTGGCAAGCTGCCGGAGCATTTGCCACGCGTCGTCGAAACCCTGATGCCCGCTGAAACTGCTGCCGTGCTGCGAAGGCGTCCTTTTTGAAATTGGGAGCGATGATAGCCAGAGGTTGGACGTCGTACCGGCGAGTATCGCGTAATCGTCACCCGCCGGCCCGGCGTGCCGCGCCTGCCATGGCGGCGTTCTCCAGCACGCCGCGCCGGAACGATTGATCAAGGGTGGGCTGCCGACCGAGCGGCTCGTCGCGCATGTGATCGATGCCAAGTATCATTGGCATTTGCCACTCTATCGTCAGGCACAGATGCTGGCGACCCACGGCATCGCGCTCGATCGTTCCACGCTCGCCTTCTGGGTCGGCTACGCCGCCCAGGAGCTGAGGCTCATGCCGCCAACCCCGGATCGTTAGCGTGCATCTTGTAAGTCGATGCCCAGGGGATGCCGCCCCGACTTCAAGGTCGGTACGCAGCACGAAAGTGGATCTTCGAGCGCAACAGGATGAAGTCGAAGTCTGTTGCCTTCATGCCGAATTGCACTCCGAAATCGCCACCGAGGGGCGGCTTAGAACACGCCGACTGGCTCGTCGGCTCCACTCACGTCCTGCGCGCTGCTCGATTTTCAGAAGGTCACGGCTGGACCTCGCGCCGCACCCGGGCGATCCTGTGTTCAGCAGAACAAAATTGCGACCCACCGATTGCTCCGCGCCGAGGTCACCAGTGAGCGGCATCGCGAAGTCCTCATCGCCAAGACCTTCATAATGAAAACCTTGGGATCCGCAGCAGATTTGGGAAGAGAGAGTACTGCTGTATTGGCATCGAAAAACGAACTAGCGCGTAAATCTGGTTTCTGTCGCTCCCAACTGCGCGTCTGCAAACATTTCCGCGAACCTGTCGGCATTGTATCAGTCCGTCCTGATCAACTGGAATCGCTTGGGTACAGCTTATTTCCCGGCGGCTTGGGAACCGCGTGCTGTGTATCCGAATAGCTTTCATTTGGATTCAAGTTCTTGTTGATCATTACGATACACCTTCAGGCTTCGAACGAAGGCCGAGCGGTAATCATCCTTGTCCAGTTTCTGACAACGATACGACGGATGTCGGGTTCAAAACGTCAGTCTCTGTTTTGCGGCGCGCGAACTCTTTCAAAGCAGATCAGAAGCTTAACACGCTTGAAGGCTGCTGGCACGGCCGTTGCTTAGTGAGAGGCGGCAACATTGAGAGCGGGTACATTCGGATGCGCAAGATGAGTGACAGCCATCTCTCCTTCCTCAGACCTGCGTGCGCATTTCACCAACGAACCCGCGAGAACGGCAGCGCCACTGGGATTGGCATGGATGGAGACGGATTGTGGCCTGTTCTAGCCGCTGATCTCGCGCGCCGCGGAATGACGGAGGTGATGGTTGGTTACTGACTTCGCTCTCAGGAGCATCTCTGGATCTTGGATGTACAAAGGAAGAGCGGGCGTTCCGAGACGAAGTGCGGCAGTTTCTGCGCGAGAACGTGCCGCCGAAGGCGCGGCGCAAGATAATCGAAGGCCGCCATATCTCGAAAGAGGAGATGGTCACCTGGTGGCGCTTCCTCAACCAGAAAGGTTGGGGCGTCAGCCACTGGCCCAAGGAAAAATGCCCCACGAGCTGGTCTTTAGTGCAGCACTACATCTTCGAAGAGCTGCGGATGTATCCGGCGCCGGTGCCGCTCGCCTTCGTGACCATGGTGGGCCCGGTCATCCACACTTTCGGCAACGAGGCGCAGAAGAAATACCATCTGCCGCGCATTGCAAACGTCGACGACTGGTGGTGCCAGGCTTCTCTGAGCCGGAGGCACGTTCGGACCTCGCCTCTCTCAAGACCAAAGCCGAGCGCAAGGATGACAAGTGGATCATCAACGGCCAGAAGACCTGGACCACGCTCGCGCAATATGCAGACATGGTCTTTTGCCTTTGCCGCACCGAGCCGACCGCGAAGGAGCAGGCCGGCATCTCCTTCATGCTGGTCGACATGAAGAGCAAGGACATCACGGTCCGGCCGATCCAGACCATCGACGGTGCCATGAGGTCAAGGAGGTCCTCTTCAACGACGTCGAGGTGCCCATCGAGAACCTGGTCGGCGAGGAGAAGGGTTGGGACTACGCCAAATTCCTGCTCGGCAATGAGCGAACGGGAATCGTCCGCGTCGGCGTCTCTAAGGAGCGCAACCCAGAGTTAAGGTGCGGGGAAACTGAAGAAGATGGATTTCGAGTTATCCGAGGAGCAACGCCTTCTCAAGGAAAGCATCGATAGACTGCTGGCCGACGTCTGCGATTTCGCGCAGCGCAAGACATGTGTGCAGGAAAAGGGTGGCTGGAGTAATGCCATCTGGGGCCGCCTTGCCGAGCAGGGCCTGCTCGGCCTTCCTTTCGCGGAAGCCGACGGCGGCTTCGGCGCCGGCGCAGTGGAAACCATGATCGTGATGGAAGCTTTGGGCCGCGCACTCGTGATCGAGCCATATCTGGCGACGGTCGTGATCGGCGGAGGCTTTTTGCGCCATGGCGGTTCGGCCGCGCAGAAGGCCGCGCACATTCCCTCGATCATCGACGGGTCGAAGACCTTTGCCTTCGCGCAGCTCGAGAAGAACTCACGGTACGATCTGAACTACGTCACCACGTCAGCCAAGAAGAAGGGGGGAGGGTGGATTATCAATGGCGAAAAGTTTATCGTCATAAATGGCGAGAACGCGGACGCGCTGATCGTCACCGTGCGAACCAAAGGCACCCAGCGCGATAGAAGCGGTATCGGCGTCTTCTTGGTGCCCGCCAGCGCCAAAGGTCTCTCGAAAAAGTGCTATCCGACCCAAGATGGCCTACATGCCGCCGACATCACCTTCACAGATGTCGAGGTGGGCAGCGACGCTGCGGTCGGTGATCCCGAGAACGCGTTGCCGTTGATCGAGCGGATAGTCGACGAGGCGCGCACCGCGCTTTGCGCGGAAGCCGTGGGCCTGATGGACGAATCGCTGAAGACCACGGTCGAATATATGAAGACGCGAAAGCAGTTCGGCGTGCCGATCGGCTCGTTCCAGAGCCTGCAGCACCGCGCCGCCGACGCGTTTGTGGCGCTCGAGCAGGCGCGCTCGATGTCGATGTTCGCTACCATGGCCGTCAGTTTCGAGAATGCTGCCGAGCGCGCGAAAGCGGTCGCCGCGGCAAAGGTACAGATCGGCCGGAGCGGAAAATTTATCGGCCAGCAGTCGATCCAACTCCATGGCGGGATTGGTATGACCATGGAGGCTAAGATCGGCCACTATTTCAAACGTCTCACCATGATCGAGAACACGTTTGGCGATGCCGATTACCACATTCGCCGCGTCAGTGAGAGCGGCGCGGTGATGTGATCTGATATAGAATCCTGCGAAGCATGCGGGGAGACAAGAGTCCGGCGTCAGGTCTTCCCGCAAATGGTATCCGAGACAAAACCTCCCGCGTCTGGGTGCAGCTGATTTGGGCACTATTTTGGCCGTCGAGAATACGCCAGACGCCGGCTACAATGACTTTCTAGGGTCCTCCAGCCGCAGCAGATCGATTTTCCCGCGGGCGCACGCGGCGACGACCGAGAGGCGAGAGTACCGATGCAAGAGAATGCGCTTCTCCCTTGGCATCAACAGCTGGGGCGGACCGATCCGCAGGAGCGTTGAGGGTTTTGTAATGGGGATCGGATCCGGGGATGACTTCGAACGGTGCGATAAATAAGCCGTTCTCGATAGAGAAGCGGCGGGTGTACGAAGCGTACAAGGCGGCCAAACCCAATCGTGGTGCGGCCCTGGGGTGGATGGACCAGACCTTGGAGATGTTCGAGACCGATCTGGCAGGGAATCTCTACAAGAGCTGGAATCGTATGTTGTCACGGACCTACTTTGCGTCGAAGTCGCCCGAGGGAATTTCAACCCAGGCGCTCACGGAAGCGGACGTGAGCGTGTCCGCTCATCCGGCTCTTGTCGTCCAGCCGCTACGCCGCGCAGTACAGGCCATGGGCGAAGAGCGTAGGATCGCGCAAAGAGGCTCTGCGGATCCAGTCCTCCACCCGACGGCGGTGGCGCTTGAGGCGCTTGTGTCATCACCGAACGCGCGAGGCATCGGTTCAGATAGCGCCGCGTCGGGTAAAGCGTATCTCTCCGGCGAAGGCCGCCTTGTGTAGTTTGCGAGGCGGCCTGAGGATTTGACCTTAAGTCTAGCTTTAAGGTCACGTCGGGAATGCAGATCAATGTGTTGGGCGCCGAGCATCGGCGGCGATGGAGTTACGACGAGAAGGTGCGCCTTGTCGAAGAGACCTTGCAGCCCGGCGAGACGGTCTGCGGCGTGGCACGCCGGCACCGGGGTGGCTCATAGCCTGCTGTTTACCTGACGTCGACAAGCGCGCCAAGGGCGACTGGGCGGAGATGCTGGGCCTGCTCTTGTTCCCGTTCCCGTCGAGATCACGCCTGCCGCTCCGATCTCGAGCGGCGCGCCACAACCGGCGCCTTCACCGCCAGCGCAGCGTGCAAGGGCTGGAACGACGATGATCCCGATTCCGAGCGGCGTCAGGGATCGCCACTGGCCACACCGATATGCGTCGCGGCATGCGAAGCCGGGCTCTCACAGTTCAAGAAAGCCTGAAGCGCGATCGTCATGCTGGTGATCTCTACATCTTCCGGGGCCGCAGTGGCGACCTGATCAAGATTCTTTGGCATGATGGGTTGGGCATGTCGCTCTATGCCAAGCGTCTGGACCGAGGCAAGTTCATCTGGCCTTCGGCGTCGGATGGCGCAATATCGATCTCTGCGGCGCAGATGGCTTACATGCTGAAAGGGATCGACTGGCGGAATCCACAACTAACTTGGCGGCCGCAGAGTGCGGGCTGGCGCAGAAATGCAGTTGGAGCCATTTTGAGGAATCCCAAGGCGCCCGATCTGTGATTCATTGGGTGGCATGGATGCTGAGCGCGACACTGTTCCGGATGACATTGCCGCCCTGCGAGCGGCGCTGGCAGCCGAGCGCGCGAAGGGTTTGGAGATCGCGGCTGAGCTCGCGGTCGCCCGCGCGAAAGCGTCTGAGGACGAAGCGCTGATTGCCCAGCAGAAGCTGCAAATTGCCAAGCTAAGCATCAGATCTACGGCCAGCGGTCGGAGCGTTCGTCGCGCCTGATCGAGCAGTTGGCCTTGACGTTCGAAGAGTTGGAAAGTGACGCCACTGAAGACGAGCTGGCGGCAGAGCGCGCTGTGGCCAAGGCGACGACGGTGCGCGGATTTACGCGCAAGCGTGGCGAACGCCAGACGTTCCCCGAGCATTTACCGCGCGAACGAGTGGTGATCGAGCCGACGACGGCTTGCGAGTGCTGTGGCGGCAATCGTCTGCGCAAGCTCGGCGAGGACGTAACGAGGACATTGGAAGTGGTACCGCGCAGTGGAAGGTGATCGAGACAGTTCGGGAGAAGTTCTCCTGCCGCGACTGCGAGAAGATCAGCCAGGCCCCGGCGCCATTCCATGCCGTCGCACGGGGATGGGCCGGCCCGAGCCTGTTGGCCATGATCATGTTCGAGAAGTTCGGCCAACATCAGCCTTTAAACCGCCAGGCTGAGCGCTACGCCCTGGAAGGCGTGCCGATCGCGCTGTCGACCATGCCGGACGCCGTGGGATCGGTCAGTGCGTCGCTGGATCCCCTGCTGCGCCTGGTCGAAGCCCATGTCATGGTGGCCGAGCGCCTGCATGCCGATGATACGACGGTGCCGGTGCTGGCCAAGGGCAAGACCGATACAGCACGGTGCTGGGATCTACGTCCGGGACGATCGGCCGTTTGGCGGCGCCGGGCCGCCGGCCGCGATGTTCTACTACTCCCGCGACTGTAGGGGCGAGCATCCCCAGGCGCATCTGGCGGGATATGCCGGCATCCTGCAGGCCGACGCCTATGACGGGTACAACCAGCTCTATCTGGCGGGACGCCAACCCTGGACCGATCCGGGAAGCGGCGTGTTGGGTCCATGCGCGGCGCCCATTCTTCGCCATGGCCGATATCGAAGAGAATGCGCGGCGCAAGGCCAGCGGCAAGAAGGAGATCCCGCTCTCGCCCATCGCGGTCGAGGTCGTGCGGCGGATCGATGCGCTGTTCGAGATCGGGCGCTCCAACAATGGCGGGAGCCCCGAAAAGCGTCTGGAGATGCGACAGACGCTGAGCCGGCCTCTGGTCGAGGACCTGCAGGTCTATATGCGGGAGCAGCTCGCCAAGCTGTCGCGTGGGCACGACCTGGCGAAGGCGTTCAACTACATCCTGAAGCGGTGGGCGACGCTTCACTCTGTTCCTGGAGGACGGACGAGTCTGTCTCTCGAACAATGCCGCCGATGCATCGCTCTTGGCCGAAAATCCTGGTTGTTCAGCGGCTCTGATCGCGGCGGACGGCGCGCGGCTTCCATGTATAGCTTGATCATCACGGCCAAAATGAATGGCGTCGATCCACAGGCCTGGCTCACGGATATCCTTGCCCGCATCGCCGCCCACCCAGCTCATCGGCTGGAGGAGCTTCTGCCCTGGAATTGGACACCGGCATCAGCACTCTCCGCTCAAGCCGCATGACCACGCACGTCAACAAGATTCATCACGTCGCCACCATCACCCAGGTCGCAAAAAGGACCTCGGTGAAGACGAAGACTGGCTGTGCGACATTACCATCGAAATGGAGATCGACGGCCTGATCTGGGTCTATGGCGTCGGCGAAGATGGTGTTCAGGCCTTCACCGACTTTGGCCTCGAAAACCTGATCGAGCTCGTCAGGTTCTACAAAGAAAACCACAAGCCGCTCACGCGCTGGCAACGGGAATGATCAACCAGCCTGCGGCCTACGCCGGATGCGTACAAAGAGATCGTGAAACTCGCCTATCCCATGTGCCGAGAAAGTGCAAGCGGAACGACGCTTACGCAGTAAGTGTCTAAAGAGGCGGATCAAACGGAGCAAGTAAACCGCAGGAAATGATTAGTCACACCATGGGCTGTCGGCCTTAAGCATGATCTGTCCGGGAAGATGAGCAAATTGAGCAGGGAACGCCGATATCCTGCGCCTTAGCTCATTTTGCGGTCATGCGTCCGGGCCAAGCATCGCCGTGACCAAGGAGAAAGGCCAGGTATGCCTCGCTGGGCTATCGTCTCTGCAGCATCGCTCCTGGCACCGAAAGACGATGCGGCTTCGCCGAAGCAAGCTTGAACGCTCTCATCGAGCAAGAACATCGGCCTGTCGAGCACCGACGGCGGGCGGGCCTTAAGTTCTTCGCCGTCGACGGTGCTATGCTCGATCGGACCCAGGTGATGATCTAAATTATGGAAAAGCGACAGGTAAAGCTGGCCTTCAATCCGTATCCAACCTTCTCCAAAAACGCTATTCTGCATCTAATCCGCTCACAGCATTCTGTCCTCCGCGCCAATTGAGCTTCTTGCAACAAGGGCTAGAGTTTCCATTACTCTCGATTGCAGCAGCGTTCGGCGACGACCAGCTCTACCTAACGGCATCTGGATCAGCGCGGGAGGTAAGCGGCTGCAGGTGTGGTTCGTTGCCCGGGGTTGTAAATGGTGTAATTGACCAATCGATGAAGTCTACGGCACGTTTAAGTATCGCCTTAGTCCGAGCAAGGTTGGGCGAAGCGGCGATAACGTGTCCGATCTTGTCTCGGTAATCGCCTTTCCTGACGATCGGGGTCTTGGGTTCAATAGAAAACCTGACCTCTTTGACACCTGGTACTGCAGCCGCCCGACTGTCGCCCGCAATAGCATTGAGAATGCCGTCGCGATCAGCAACGAAAATGTGAGCGGCCGCAGTGTGCGAATGACTGCTGCACAAATTGCATTCCTCCCCGATGGCAAGCTTGATGTGCTCGGTAATGAGATCAACACCGTAGGCCAGCTTGACCAGTTGAGAGTTCGGTGTGCCAGCAAGACGCGGATTGACTTCAATCACGACTGGGCCAAGCTTCGTCCACCGTAGGTCAATGTTCGTTGGTCCCCAGCCAAGGTCGAGGACTTGCAAACAGCTTAGCGACACATCAGCGATACGCCTACGCTCCATATCAGTCAGCAGGGCAGGATAGATGTACTCACGACAGACGAAATGCGGTGGGCCGCCGAAGTCAGCGGCGCCAATCCCGATGACCTCATTTCCCATTAATTCAACGCTATAATGGGATCCTCGTGCGAATTCTTCGACCAATATCCTTGGGGAAGACTGCCATGTGTGCTTCTCGCCCAACAGATAGGTTGTATGTTCGGCTAACTCATCGATATCGCGGCACAATCGGACGCCGATGCTGCCGATGCCTACGGCTGGCTTGACAATCACCGGTAGGCCGATTTCCGCGGCAGACCTTTCTACATCCGTCGCATTCGCTGCCACGCGAAAAGCAGGCACTGGGATGCCGGCTTCCGCGAGAAGCCGACGCTGAACGACTTTGTCGCAGCACCGTTCAACCGCTACGGGGTTCGGACCCGGCAGATCGAAATACAGGCAGAGCTTGCCGGCCGCCGCATAGACTGACTCTCGGGCGCTGGTAATGCCGGCGATGTCGAAGGTCGGAGGCAACTTGGAACATTCGCGGATCACCGCTTCAAGATTATCTGTGTCGACACAGATTGCATCGCAGCCTCTTGCCGCAAGATAGTCATACTGAGTTGGATCAGCTGACAGAGTAATAGGATGGAGACCAAGTCGCTGAGCTGCTTGGACGTACAGCCAGCCATTACTTGCGCCTTCAAGCAAAATGAGAGCTCTTCTTGACATTGACTGGTGACTCCCACGTTGAATGCAGTGCTGCGACCCCTGCGTGAAGCGATCCGTAATCGGTCCAGCTCGCGACTAAACCAAAGTCAAAACGAGCTAGCAGCAGCCTATGCTCTGTTTCAGGCGATCTGAATCACTTCTCAAACATGCAGTCCTGTAGTGGTGAGCGCCGACAGACATGAGTGGCTACCTCGGTTTTTGAAAATGCGGACCGTCACCCCTATGAGACGAGATGAATGCACCCACTTTCAATCACTATGGAATTGGTGAATATCAGCGAACGCCTTGCGACGATACCGCCATCCTAGGTAGGTGAACGGGACGAGATCATGGGTTAAAATGCCAGCGTCGTCCTCAAAATCCTAGTTCGCCCGCCGGCCGATTTCGCGCCCGCTTGGTCCTCGACGGCCGTTATTAACGACAGAGTGCGAAGAGCAGTCCGGCTGTGGCCATGAAAACTCTTGGCTAGGATTATAGCTACGGTGATCGCGAGGTGATGCTCTATGCCTACTCGAATCGGCATGGCCGCCGATCCATTGAACGAGACCGAACTTGCTTTCGTAAATGAAGCGTCCGCGTTGCCGCGGCCGGTAAAGGTCGTGCCGACCTTCAGTTGCTGCTTGGGGCGTTGAACCGGGGGCGTTCAAGCTCACTCGATCTGTTGACGGCGAACGCGATATCACCTCCCATAGGCCGCTAGCGATCGCCGCGCATGGAAGGGCCTTCATGCTTGCGGTCTACGACAAAGGAAACGACAAGGGGGCAGTCATCCGCTACCAGACGTTGCTGAGCAGCAACGGCGAACCGCTAGCGACGCTGGTTTCTTCTATCTTCGCGCGCGGCGATGGTGGCTTTGGGCGGGCCGTCTGACGGCCAGCCCGAGCCACATAAGATGCCGACTCGCGTGCCCGACAGAACCGTCGATATTTCCACGCGCCCGGATCAGGCGCTGATCTTCCGGGCTTTGCGGCGATCGGAATCCGCTGCATTCTGATCCGGAGCGGTGGCCCGGCAGTCGTAAATTGATAACAGGTATGAGCTCCCCGTCCGCAGTGATCAGCGTGTGCGTGGGTAGCCGATAGGCATCCAATATTGGCGCAAGGCTTCGACGCCGCCAGGATCTCGGCGTACGCGTTACGGCCGCCTTTGCGTAATCCGATCTGACCGTCGCGACTGTGCCGCAGGATGGGCAGCAGCAAGTCGTGATTGACGTTGCCGGCGTCCAGCAACGGCGCTCACGCCGACTGCCTGAGCCGCTCGTCGCATAGAAGCCCTGGCGGCAGGGGCGCGGATCGATACCGCCATTGACTTCGCGCCAGTGGATCGGCTCGAACCGATCAGGCGCGGGCGAGAGGGTGTTTCTGATGTCGTTGTGGCGCAGCGGGACGGCGGATATTGCAGCGAACTCCTGCGTGCCGCCAAGGTTGAAAGCGTCGGCATCGATCGCGAGCAGCGGGCAGATCCAGTCGAGCGGGCTCATCGACACCGGTCCGACTACGACCGCGGCGGCATAGCCGTCGAGCATGGGAATGCTGGTGGCGGCAGAATGCCGATCGACGCGAGCCTGGAGCCATTGCCGAGCCCCCAAGCGGCATCGCCGCTGACACCATCGACGATGCTGCTTTATGGCGACGCGGGCTCATGCGGCAGCCTGTGCGACGCGCGGCCTTCCAGTTCCTGGTGAGCAGCTCGTGCAGCTGATGGCTCCTGGTTCGTCCGGACACGATGCGCTCCAGCACATCGGTCAGACGAGCTCATCGAGTTTTGCCGTGCTCACGAGCTCTCACGGCGCAACGATGTTGCGAAGGCGATGGACTACATGCTCAAGCGCTGGGATGCGTTCACCCGCTTCCTCGACGATGGCCGCATCTGCCTGTCGAACAACGCCGCCGAACGAGCCCTACGCGGTATCGCCCTGGGGCGGAAGTCCTGGCTGTTCTGTGGCTCCGACCGCGGTGGCGATCGCGCCGCGATGATGTACAGCCTGATCGTCACCGCCAAAATGAACGACGTGGATCCACAAGCCTGGCTCGCCGACGTCCTGGCACGGATCGCTGCACATCCAGTGCAAAGGCTCGACGAATTGCTTCCATGGAATTGGCGCGACCGATAGCGCTATTGAACGATAGGGCTGCCGCTTGCACACGTTCGGCGATGGGCCACTGTTGTCACGTCAAACCATTGTCGCGGGGCAAGGTCATCTATGCCGGACACACGCGGATAAACCATGATCTCGTCGAGTCAATGTAGATTGGGCTCCCATCTCTCCGCGCGAAGCCTGGCGAGCGTATCCAGCTAGCGACGGCAAGCGTTCCGTCCACACCACGCTTCGACCAGCACGCGGCGTCACCTCACACGGTCGGATTCTCGCATCCTGACCGAGCATATCACAGACGCACAGCCCCGGGCTCGAGCCTCGCTGCGCCGGCACGACGCCTGGCTATTTGTACTCCCGCTCCTTCCACCATGGAAAATAATCCGGCATATCGGCCGGCACCGTGTCCTTGAACACTGCTGGCCGCTTCTCTAGGAATGCCATCACGCCTTCCTTGGCATCGGCAGAACGGCCGCGGGTATAAATGCCGCGGCTGTCGATCTTGTGGGCTTCCATCGGATCATCCGCGCCCAGCATGCGCCACATCATCTGCCGGATCAGCGCGATCGATACGGGTGCGGTCTTATCGACGATCTCGCGAGCGAGCGCACGCGCGGTCGGCAGGAGTTGATCGGGTGGCACCACGTGACTAACGAGCCGCCCGACTAGCGCTTCCCGCGCCGAAAATACCCGTCCACTATAACACCACTCAAGCGCCTGCGCGATGCCGACGATGCGCGGCAGGAACCAGGTCGAGGCCCCGTCCGGCACGATGCCGCGCTGGGAGAACACAAAACCAAAGCGCGCAGTGTCGGACGCGATGCGGATGTCCATCGCGAGCTGCATAGTCACTCCCATGCCCACGGCTGGCCCGTTAACCGCGGCGATTACGGGTTTGAGGCCCCTAAAAATCCGTAACGTGAGCTGACCGCCGCTGTCACTAACTTTCGGGTCGCTGTAATCCACCGTGCCATCGGGCAGCCGTTTTACCGGCCCGCTCCGCACGTCACGGTTAAACGTATCGGCGCCCAAAGAAAGATCGGCGCCGGCGCAGAAGGCGCGGCCTTCGCCCGTTACAATAACAGCGCGGACATCATTGTCCACGTCGGCGCGGCCGAACGCATCTATGAGTTCCCGCTCCATCGTAACACTACACGCGTTAAGCTTGTGCGGTCGGTTCAAGGTGAGCGTGAGGATCTGTTCGCAGACCTCATATTTGATGGTCTCGTAGGCCATAGAGTTACCTTCACTTATTACCTGGATGAACTGCCGGTGCAGCTCGGTACGATCGTAGTCTGCTCGGCGTTTCGGCCAAAGATTCCTCGAAGATCGCAAGGCCTTGGTTCAGTGTTTCAAGGTCGATCGTAAGCGCAGGCAAAAACTTGATGACCTGATCAACTCGCCCACATCGTTCGACAATCAAGCCCTTCTCAAATGCCTTACGTGTTATAGCCTCTGCTATTTCAGCCACTTTGCAATCAAATCCCAATGCCATGCCCCGCCCCCGAACAGAAAAACTGTTCCCATTCTCGGATGCAATGGCCTCAAGTCGGCGCCGCATAAGCTCCCCTGTACGCTGAATTCCTTTCTGGAACGCCCGACTGCGCCAGTAGAGCTTTATCGCTGCGGTTGCAGATACTAGTGCGAGGTTGTTTCCTCGAAACGTGCCTGTGTGTTCACCTGGCCGCCAAACATCGAGCTCCTCTTTGATTAACAACATTGATAGTGGAAGACCATATCCACTGAGCGATTTCGACATTACGACGACATCTGGCGACAACGCTGCGAACTCGAAGCTAAAAAATTCGCCCACACGGCCACACCCCATCTGGACGTCGTCCACTATGAAAATGGCGCCAACATCTTTTGCTAGGGCCTGTATTGACCGCAACCATTCTTTGCTGGCGACATTAATACCGCCGTCTCCTTGGATCGTTTCGACGAGAATAGCCGCTGGCAAATCGATGCCACTGCTCTCGTCCAGCAATAGCTTTCTCAGGTGGTCAGCCGTATCAATCAATGGCCCAAAATAGCCATCATACGGCATGAAGGTCGCGCCGGATAAAGATACGCCGCTCGCTGAGCGAGAAAAGCGATTACTGCTCGCGGCAATCGCTCCTAAACTCATCCCATGATATCCGTGAGTGAATGAAATGATATTTTGACGCCTCGTGACTTTGCGTGAGAGCTTTAAAGCTGCCTCGATTGCATTAGCGCCAGTCGGTCCCGTGAATTGGAATCGATATTTCAGACCCCGCTCCCGAAGTATGACAGAGCTGAAAGTCTCCATAAACTCTCGCTTTGCAGGAGTGGCCATATCAAGCCCATGAATTACAGCATCCGACGCTAGATAGTCAGTAATAGCATCTTTGATCGCATGGTTGTTGTGGCCGTAGTTCAGCGCGCCAGCACCCGAAAAGAAGTCGATGATCTTTCGACCGTCCTCAGTCAACATAATGGACCCACGCGCTCGACTGAACGTAGCTGGGAACGAACGTGAGTATAAGCGGACGTTTGATTCCAAGGCTTCAAAAGCCTGCATATTGCGGGACTCAATAAGCACTCCATTCACGCTGGTCTCCTCTGCAAGTACGCCTTTGGTAGGTTTCTCAGCCGCACGACGTCATGCTCGCGTCTTAACAAGTCTTGTATAACGCACGTCTCTACAACGGCACACTCCTTACCTGAGAACCCGGCATAACAAACCTGCCCGAGTTGGTAGTATTATGAGATTCTGAGTTACGCATGTACTGTGCGAGAGTGATCTGAGGCCGGCAAACTGGACGATTTTTAGCTAGAGTTTTCGATGGCGTGACTTGCGATGCTCAAGCACGCCTACGACCTCTCCGACGAGGTGCTGTGCGAGCGCTGGTGCCGACCTTTACTACCAGTTCTTGTGCGGCGAGGGGTTCTTCCAGCACCGTTTGGTGTTCGATCGCTCCTCGCTGACGCGCTGGCGCCAACGGATGGGCGAGGAGAAGCTGCAAGCGCTGCTGCAGGAGAGCCTCTCGGCCGCCACCAGGACCGAGGCAATCAGAACGTCGGACCTCAACCGCGTCATCGTCGACACCACGGTGCAGCCCAAGAACGCGATGTTGCCGACCGATGCCAGGCTTCTCAACCGCGCCCGCGAGATCCTGGTCCGGCCGGCAAAACGGCAGGGCCTCGCGTTGCGGCAATCCTATGCGCGGGTGGGCAAGTTCGCGCTAATCAAGAATCAGCGCTATGCCCACGCCAAGCAGTTCAAGCGCGCCAACCGAGCCTTGATGACGCTCCGAACCTATCTCGGCCGCGTCATCCGCGACATCACCCGCAAGTTCGAAGGCCGCACCGACTTACTCAGTGAGATTGTCCTCGGCCGCATGCTGGCGCGACGGGTGCTTGACCAGAAGCAGCACCAGCGTGGCCGAAGGTCTACTCGCTGCACGCGCCGGAGGTGGAGTGTATCAGCAAGGGCAAGGCCCACCGACTTATGAGTTCGGGGTCAAGGTCTCCGTCGCCACGACGCTGGCGCCGGCCTGCGGCGGCCAGTTTGTCACCCATGTGAAGGCGCTGCCGGGCAACCCCTATGACGGCCATACGCTGGAGAGCGTGATCCCAGAGATGGAGGCGCTGATCGGCAACATCATCGAGCGCCTCGTTCTCGACAAAGGCTATCGCGGCCACAATGCGCCACGCGACTACAAGGTCAGGGTGTTTATTTCGGGGCAGAAGCGGCGGGTGACCCCCAAGATCAACCGCGAGATGCGCCGCCGCTCGGCCATCGAGCTGGTCATTGGCCATCTCAAATCCGACATCGGATGGACCAGAACTATCTCTGGCACCGCCAGGGCAATGCCACCAACTGTCGTCCTCGCCGCCGCCGGCTACAACTTCCGTCGCCTCATCCGCTGGCTGGAGCTTCTGTTCCACCAAATCCTCGCCCAGCTCATCCTCCGACTTCAGCTCGTTCCTGAAGTCGAGTTCTTCACGGACGAAAACTTAGGTAGAGCCGCTTCTACTCGCCAGTTGCGCTGAGCAGCAGCGTGAGGGCGCCTTGGTAATTCAGCTCATACACAGCACCCGGTTTCGCAATACTCGGTTGCAACGGCAGCGTCACGATGCTTCCGCGTACTTCTGGTCCAAGACATTGTAGATGACGACCTGATTTGCTTCGCTCCCGCCGCTGACGCGATTGCGCAATGCGATACAGCGGAACTTTAGCCCATTGGCTAGCAGGTCGCGCGATATGCTGCTCAGCGGCTTTGCGCAATTGCTGGCCAAGCGCACGCTCTCACTGAAGACATAGCCGGCATCCTTCTCCCAGATGCCGATTATTAGATTGAGGGGTCATGTTGGGCTGGATTATATCTCGTCGCCGTCCTGCAGGCTTCCCCCCGTCGGACCAGTCAATTCCGATGGAGTAGCCGATTCGGATTCTTTGCTCGCGCCACGAGGATTGAAGGTGCGCCGGAATGCTCGCTCGATATCGCCGCAGGCCACTCCGGGCCGCATGGTTTCAAACGCTGCCTGGAAGCGATCGAGCACCGCCGGATGTACCTGCCGCAACCGAGCGGGCGGCTCACCCAAGAACACCGGCACCGCCCGGGACAACGCGCAGCAATAGCGGTGGCGGAAGGCGCCGATCTCGAAATTGGTCTGGCAACCCAATGCATAGCGGCCGTCGGAACACTTGATATGCGGCTCAGTCGCGGGTGGGCCGACTGGCATGGTCGGGCAAAGAATGCGGGAAGCGCCGCCCGGGAATTAGGTGCGCCCGCGATTAGTGCATGCGTTATGGCCGCAGCTACATCGCGTTAGCGCGCGCCGACAGCGACCCCGAGTCGGCCCACTCGCATCGCCCGATCGGCGCTCTTTCCGGCCTCCTCCATGTAGGCGAGCTCCGCAGGGGATTTCAGCAACTTCAGCTTGGAAACCATGCCATCGGCATCATTGCTCTTTGAAAGGTCTAGGCTCTTGCCTAGGGACCGGATTCAATTGAGCCACCAGATTGCACAGTTGCGGCAATGAGAGCGCCAGCGAGGAAGTTTCTGGCGAGCTTGTCAAAGCGCGTGGCAATGCGGCGGAAGTCCTTTGAGGCGGGCGAACATGCGCTCGATCAGGTTGCGCTGCCTATAGGGCTTCTTGCTATGGGGGATGGGCTGGCTGCGGCTGGTCATGGAAGGAATGACCGTTTAAGCGGGAACTATCGACCGACTCCGTGCCGACAATGCCAGTCTTAATGGTCAGCGCCTGGAACATCGCAAACCAGATGCCTTGTCGGCTCTAACGGTTGAAGCGATTGTAGATTGTCGTGTACTGCTCTTATTCCGGCGGACAATCCCGCCACCGCGCCCGATCGCAGCATGTGCAAAATCCCGCTGATCATGCGCCGGTCGTCTACCCGATGCGGACCGCGCCGACCGCGCGGCAGCAGCGGCTCAAGCCGCCTCCATTCCGCATCGCTTAACCAATAGGGTTGGTTCCTCATCAAGGCCTTCCCCGATCCGGAAGGCTTGAATCATAACTCAGCCCGCGCCGATACACTTAGGAGTACGGATTCCTAGGCGGCGTGGACACTTACCGCAGCCAGAGAATGATGGCTGCGAGGGGGACGACCGCCCGATAATTTCGAGCGGTCTTTGCGAAGCGGGGTGCGACACGCCGGAATAGCTTGAGCTTTGAGAAGCAACATTCGACGGGATGGCGCTGGGCGTAGAGATGCTTGTCGAGCGGGTATTTGAGGGCGCGCGACGGGTTGTTGGGGATGACGGCGAGCGCGCCCTTGGCAGCGATGGCCTGGCGCAAGTGATCGGCGTCACGGGCCGTGTCGCCCATGATCACCTCGCCAGGCGACACCTCGATCAATGCGGCGGCTTGCGGTGCGTCACCCTTCTGACCTGCCGTCAGCGTGAACCGCACCGGACATCCCAAGCCGCGAACGGCCATACGTATTTTGGTGCTCAAGCCTCCGCGCGAGCGGCCAAGCGCTTGATCTTCAGACCCCCTTTTCGCCCCGGCAGCATGCTGATGGGCTCGGACGATGGTGGAATTGACGATCAAGTATTCGAAGTCAGCATCATCGGACATCGCCTCAAAGATGCGGCACCAGACGCCTTTGGCGCTCCATCGACTGAAGCGCCCGAAGACGCTGTTCCAGTCTCCGAACGCCTCCGGAAGATCACGCCAGGGAGAGCCCGTACGCGCGATCCAAAGCACCCCCTCCACGAACATCCGATTGTCACGACCGGTCGAGCCCTTCTGGTCAGGCCGGCCTATGATCAGCGGCGCCATCCGCTCCTACGCCGCGTCGTTCAGAACCAAACGATCCATCACACCAAGACTGCCTCCCCAAAAGCAGTCTTGAATCCGATTTGCTCCTAAAGGGAATCCCTAGAGTCCACACCACCTAGAGCAGCATGGGCCTTCGCCGCTAGGTTCGACCACTATGCAATGCTGGCTCGAACCAACATATTTCTCGGGATAGCCCATGATCCGCGAGTGAGGCAGGTCGGAGGTGGCCATTGCGCATGCGACATCCATCTCACGTAGGATCAGCCACGGATCTTCCTCGTCTTGATACACAACAGCGAGTTGCGGAACGTACCCCGAGTATCCATCATAGCCAATGAGATAGTTCATATTCGATTCGTTCAAGACGAGCAGCGAGTCGATGCCGCGCTCGGCCATTCACTGGCACAATCGAGCCGTACGCTCACGATATTCTCGTTGACCAAACGTGGGCATGTGCAGTTTCTCTTAATGTCGTTGAATGACGTTCGTTGTACGGCGACGCGTCGCATTGCACCGGAGCGGCCGCAAGAGTGTCTTTCGCGGAGTCCGGAATATCAGTCTTCACCTGTGATTGCAGTCCGCGTTTTCACCTTTATGGAACAACGACATGGCGCTCGCGCTTGGTAGTCAACAGTTCACGATCACGGGCATGTGCATATAGGTGCGGCCGACGCGACGACCGCATCGCCGACCGGCATTTTCACGTGTTTGGATCGAGTATTCGATCTCGTCGAGTTAGTTTGGCAGCTCTATACCGCTGGCAGAGCTGCCGAGACAAGATCGGAATGCCTTCGAACGCAATGCTGGCGAATGCGGATGGTCTCACTCGTGCGAGTTCGCGGGACAATATCCAAGTGCCGCATGGCCGCGCCACTGCCTAATTTGATAGCTGCCAGCGAGATCGCCAATGGTTTAACTGTTCGAACAATGGCAGCCGATCAAGCAGGCTGCAAGCTTCGTAGAGTAACGTCCGGTGTTGTCACGATGTCGCCGACTGCGTTGTCATATCGACTCATCCGAGTAGACAGACGCGTACTCTTGGCAGATCAGTGGAGAATAAATGATGGCCCGCCCGAATAGTTTCGGAACACTGAGTTCAACCTCGATTGCATCCGTCCGAATGTGGCGGAAGTGGTCGCGCAGGAGGCCAATATGGTTGACGAGAAACCGGCCCCAGGGCCGTTGCGCAGAGGCGCAAGACCATCCAGCGCGCGGCGTGGGAAGTTGTCGCGCAGCCCGTCGACGGAGGTTCGTTCGAGAAATGCGGCAACCTGCGATCGCACAGTGGCCGCTTGAGAACCTCATCCTGGACACGCGAGCGGACGGCCTCATTGCCAATCTTGCAATGGTCAAGGCCTCTCAGTTACGGCTCGGAAAGCGCGCCCCTGAACTGCAGCTGCCTACGACTGCACGGAGCCTCCCGCGATCATCAGTGAACAGACCACGAGAAGGATGAACCACAAGAAGATTGGTCGCATGCTAAGGCTGGCCGAGTAGTGGCATGCCGCTGGTGTTCTGCGCGGAAAGTGACTGTGGTAGGCCGGTCAAAACCGATTGGCTTGGCGTGACCGGCCTCGATGCGCTCTCTTTAGCACACATTGTCAAGCTTTCTGGCCCGGTGTGCGCATCGGCGTCGCTTTCGGCTACACGCTGTCGAAAGCTCGCGTCGCGTGGCAGGTAATATTCTGGAGCATCAACTTGGCCGGAAAATGGGAGCCCTCGAATGGGAGTGTTATCGCATCTGCGGGTCATTGAGATTGGTAGCTCGGCCGCAACCAGCTATTGCGCGCGGTTATTTGCGGATTTCGGCGCCGATGTGCAGAAGATCGAGCCACGAGCCGGAGATCCACTTCGCCGCAGCGCGCCCCTCACCCCGGGTGGCCAGAGCGCGTGGTTCGCATTCTTGAACTTCAACAAGTCAAGCATCATCATTGATGCCAACGACCCGGACGCGATCAGACGGCTGACGGCACTGATCGAGGATTGCGATATTCTGGTCGATGGCCGCGACGTTGCTTCCGCGGATTGCCCGCCCGTTGATATAGCGACGATCCGAGAGCGGCGCTCCGGGTTGATTTACCTCGAAGCGAGCTGGTTCGGCCACCAAGGCCCCTATGCTGGTTTCGCCGCAACCGACTCAACCGTCCGCGCGCTCGCCGGCCTCATCAAGCTCGTTGGACCGATTGAGGGCCCGCCGTTGCATGCACCGGATTTCCAGACGGGTATCCTTGCCGGCTTGTGGGGCTTCATCGCTGCGGCGTCTTCGGTGGTAGAGCCACCGCAGCATGGTGTAGGGCGGTCGTGGTCGGTCAGTATTTTCGAATCAAGTCTCGCTCTCAGCGAGGAATTCATGTTGGAAGCATTTGCATCCGCCGATGTGATGCGCCGAATTGGTATTAACCGCTTCTGGCCGACCTTTCCAGCCGGCATCTACGAAACAAAAAGGGGCTGGCTCGGCATCACGACAATCACTCCCGCACAATGGCGCGCGTTCTGCGACATGCTCGGTTTGTCCGAATTGCGCGATGATACGGCCCTGGTCCTCGGCGCTGATCGTCTGAAACATTTCGAAAACATCGAACGACAGTTCGTCCCGAGACTGAAGACGCGGACTGCGCAGGAGTGGTTTGCGGAGGGAAGGAAGCGCAAGATCCCGATCGTGCCGGTATCCGATATATCCGATCTGCTCCAGGATGCAGAGAAAAAGGAGCGCGGCGCGATCGTACCCATCCAGCTTGGCGATGAAGAAGGCCTATCGGCCGGCTCGACGCTGCGGCTGACGTCGACGCCGCCGCGACGGGGCGGAAAGGTTTCGGCTCCTGGCGAGCAGCAGGCTTATGCGAGTATCCCAACACACCTGAGGGGCACTACCCCGGCGTCGTCCGGCTGGATCGATGCCGACCGGCTGCCATTGCAAGGAATTCGCGTCGTCGACTTCACAATGGGCTGGGCGGGTCCGTTGTGTACGCGCACACTGGCTGATCTCGGTGCGGACGTCATCAAGATCGAATCCATCCAGTATCCGGACTGGTGGCGTGGCGTTGACCGGCGGCCTGCCTACGTCAGCGGCCAAATGTACGAAAAGACTGCACGTTTCTGCATGATAAACCGCAACAAGCGAGGCATCACACTGGACCTGACGCGGCGGAAAGGCCTCACTCTTGCCAAGCGGCTTTTGGCCGGAGCGGATATCGTCGTCGACAATTATTCGGTCGACGTGCTGCCAAAGCTCGGGCTTGGATACAACGTTCTCAGAGCGCTTAACCCGAGACTCGTCATGATGTCGATGTCAGCCTTCGGGACGAACAGCATTTACCGCGATTGCCGAGCCTATGGCTCGACTCTCGAGCAAGGCTCTGGGTTGCCGAGCGTCATCGGAAGCCCCGACGGGCCACCCGCTATGAGCCACGTCGCGTTCGGGGATGCCGTCGGCGGGTTAAACGGGTGCGCTGCAGTTCTGGTTGCCCTGACTCACGCCCGCAGAACCGGGCAGGGACAGTTTATTGATCTGGCGCAGATCGAATGCATGCTTCCGTTTGCTGCCCCGTGGATCACCGTCCAGTCGATCGATGGTATGCCGCCGATAAGATATGGCAATCGACATCCGCAGTTCGTGCCGCATGGCTGCTTCCGGTGTAGGGGTGAGGACAACTGGATCATCGTAGCGGCGACGGACGATGATATGTGGCAGAGGCTTGCCATCCTTGTTGGTCGGCCAGATTGGGCCACTGACGCGTCGCTGAGAGCTGCGGAAGCTCGCCGCCGCATCGAGCATGCGATCGAGAGAGACATCGAAGCTTGGACGCTCACCCGCGATGCGGATCAGGCGATGTCCGAGCTGCAGGCTGTAAGGGTTGCTGCGGGCGTGGCCCGCCTGCCAACTGATCTGGTCAATGATCGCCATCTCAGGTCGCGCGCGTTTCTGCAGGACGTCGAACGCGCCTTCATTGGCTTGCATCCGCAGCCCTCGATGCCGATTCGCGAAGATGCTGGATCCTATGCGATCCGCACGGCGGCACCGACTCTTGGACAACATAACAGGGAAGTCTTGTCAGAGCTCCTCGCGCTCTCCGACGCCGAGATCGCACAATTGGCGAGAGAGCGCATCATCGGTACGGCGATGCTCTCCGAAGGGGAACTAGCAATAGCAAAGAAGGTGCCGTCAAACTGACAAATGGACGGTATGCGTAACACGAGCCCCGAAGGTTAGGAGATCAGCCGCCCAGTCGGCGTTAAGGGCGCTGGACTTCCTCAGCTCGAAAACAACAAAAACGCAATCGCGTTTCAACTTTCGAAACTGGCGATGCGCGCGTAGATGGTGGGGACATCCGTAACCCCGACTCACAGAATACTTTTAGCGTTGGTACGTTCGGCGCTCCGGGTTCTCAGGTAAGTGAGTGGAGCGGAGGGGGCCACCATGTGTGAAATGACTGGCGAGCAAGAAGGCCTAACATCAAACGTCCGCTCGACCATACGCTTATGCCGAACGTCTCTCGACTGGAAGTTGTCTCGACGGGCGCTCGGCGCCATGGGATATTCGAGGGGGAAGCAGCGGATCGTTGCCGAGTGCTACGGCGGGCCGCGATTGGTGTCGGTAACGGCGCGGCGCAACGGATTGTCTGCGAACCAATTGTTCACGTGTCGCTGGCGCGCGAAGACCGGCTGAGTGGGGTTGCCGTGCCGGCGCTGGTTCCTGTCGACCCGAGCCTGTTGACCATGACCATGTTCGAAGTTTGGCCAGCATCAGCCGTTAAACCGCCAGGCTGAGCGCTACGCCTTGGAAGGTGTGCCGATCGCGCTGTCGACCATCGCGGATGCCGTGGGATCGGTTTGTTCGTTGCTGGATCCCCTGCTGCGCCCGGTCGAAGCCCATGTCATGGCGGCCGAGCGCCTCGGCGAAGTCGTCCCCGCGCCTGAGCATGTAGTTGATCGGCTTCAGGACCTCGGAGGACCGCGAGAGGGTCTCGCGCTCACGCAGTAACCAGGGTCGTTGCTTACCAAAGTAGGTAGTGGCTCGATCCATAGCTAACGCTGTACCCTGAGTTTCGCCGCGGAGCCTATGACGCAGCTCATCAGGATAGGACCAGTTGCAGCTATGAAAAGCGTAGTCAATCCGCTGAACGTCTCACGCTTTCTTCGAGAATATGACGATCTAGCCGCTCAGAAAGGCATCAAGCTTTCGATCGGATTCGATTTTCACAAGTATGTCTCGATTACGCGTGCTCTTCCGACTAAGAAGCCGACATACCCAAATTTCCGGCCAGATCGCTCGCCGATCAAGCCGAGCGAGGGCTATTGGATGATAGGTCTCAACAAGAATAACGATGTGGTGCTCGTAGAGGCTGCGCGGCTGTATGACCTGTCGGATAGCAATTTTGCAGAGAATCTTGAGTCCCTGAAGGCGTTCTATGCCGATCCCGCAATACATGCGCATCCTCAAGATCGTTGCAGTTGCACCGCACCAACCGCAAGGAAGATTACCGGAAAGGTCGCCTATCACGGGGATTTTTGGCTGCGCAAAGACTTCAGAGGGCAGGGCATGCCTGAGATCATGGCTGCAGTGTTACGTGGTATTTCGTTCGCGATGTGGACCCCGGATTTCGTGGTTGGACTCGCGGAGCGCTGGCTACTGTCCAAAGGCGTCCTGGCGCAATACGGACATGCGCACTACGAGCAAGGCGGATCGGTGCTGCATCTGGTTGAAGAGAATATTGTGGACGACGATCTACTTGTTTGGTTGACCGGGGAGGAACTGCAACGACTTGTTGATCATCACGATAAGGACTGAACTGAGCGTGTCTCCGTGAGCTCACTCGCCATAACTGCTAGTTGTCGAGCGGAAAAGAGCGTGCTCTACCCGCGTCCTATTGATGCTCCGGCATGCGCAGGGAAGTCAACAAGAACGAGGTGAAGCGATTCAGACATAGCGCATGGCGGCGCTTTGTCAGGCGGGGCAGTTAGTCCCGTTTTGTTTCCAATAAGAGCACGTCTTCGGCGCTTTCGACATTTCGCACTATCGCCCCGTACGACGAGCGGTAGAGCACAGGTCCGATGTCGCGAAAAGAGTACGGAGGTCCAGAGACAAGAGGCTCAAGAGACAATCGCGCCAAAAGGCAAGGATAGCTGGCGAAGGGATGCCTGCGCCAATGATCAGTCAACAGCATAGTACGACGGAGTGTTCGGGGTCGAGTATGGTGGGAGCTTCGAAGGTTGGGCAAAGATCCAAGGATAGGTTTGCGCGCGCGCAGCTGGTATTCCCTGATGGAACGTCGCGAGCGAGTATCGAGCGGGGTCCGGTCCCTCGCTATATCGAGCGCGGAACGGGCAGCTATCTTATCGATGTCGATGGCAATCGGTTTCTCGATCTCAACGCTAACTTCACGACGCTGATCCACGGGCACGCGTTTGGACCCGTGGTGGAGGCGGTGACCCGCCAGCTGCATTTAGGCACCTGTTTCGCAAATCCGACAGAGAGCGAGATCGCCCTTGCAGAACTGCTTTGCGAACGCATTCCGCGCGTTGAGCGTGTTCGCTTCGTCAATACCGGCACTGAAGCCGTGCTTTTTGCGATCAAGGCCGCACGGGCTTTCACAGGTCGTTCGAAGATCGCAAAGCTCGAGGGCGCGTATCATGGCGCCTACGACTGGGCCGAGGTAAGTCTTGCGGCGACGCCGGACAATTGGGGGAAGCCGAGCGGTCCAAGGTCGACCCCGTCTTATCGTGGGATGCCTGCTAGCGTGCTAGACGAAGTCATTGTGATGCGGTTCAATGATGCTGATGCCGCACGCCGATTGTTGTCTTTGCATGGGCGTCATCTTGCCGCTGTCATCATAGATCCGATGCCGAGCCGCGCGGGACTAATTCCACCAAAGCCGGAATTCATTGCGGCAGTCCAGGAGACCGCTCGTATGAATGGCGTCCTGGTAATTGCCGACGAGGTGCTGAATCTTAGGCAGAGTTTCGAGGGAGCGTCGGCCCTTTATGGTCTCGTTCCGGACCTCATCACGATGGGGAAGATCATCGGTGGCGGTCTGCCAATTGGAGCAATCGGTGGTCGGCAAGACGTGATGGAAGTATTTGATGCGTCGGCCGGCCGACCACTGCTCCCCCAAGGCGGCACATTTTCAGCCAATCCTCTATCCATAACGGCCGGGCTTGCCGCCATGCGGCATCTGGACCATGCGGCCCTCGCACAGCTTGAGGACCTTGGGAACGTTGTCCGGAATGGGATTGCGCGAGCTATCTCAAAAAGTGTTGCGCCGTTCTGCGTCACGGGGGCCGCTTCACTCTTTCGCGTTCATCCGATGGCCCAAGTACCAAACGACAATCGTGAAGCTTATCCAGCACCGGACGCCTCGAAACTGATGAAGCAGCTTGTGAACTTCTTTGCGGAGAACGGCATCATTCTGCCCTATGGAGCTGCCGCCTCGATCTCAACGCCGATGAATCGCACTGACGCGAAATTCGTCGTCGAAGTCTTCGCAGGCTTCCTCGACAGCCATCGAGCATGCTGGACGTGATAGTGGCCTGAACGTGACAACGCACTCGCCAGGGGGGCCACCTGATTGAGGTCTTGCGTTCGGTGTGATCGTAATCGCAATTGCGCAAGCAGAGCGGGCGCGCATATGAAATCCAAATGTGGACAGGTCCGCCGCGGCTCGGTCGATCGCGATTCAGGAAGGGCCTGCATAAGCCCGTGACGCAGGCTTGTGTCATCCGATGGATCGCGGTTAGCGATCCGTTCGGCGCATAAGTCCAAAGACTTGGATTGCAAGACTATGAATGTGGCGCTTGTCAGCAGTCGCAAGAGTGCCGGCTTACTATTGCGGACCATCTCTTTCGGGCGACTTTTCGGGAAGGCTTGGACGGAGCTGGCATGCCAAGGCCATGTTTACAAGTGAGGCCGGTCGAAGGTTAGTCCGCAGATCTTGGTCGAAGGCGGATACCGTGCGGGGTGGAACTAAAGAGGCGATGGACTACAGGACATCCTCCGTTGTGCTTGTCGTAATGTACCGCCCCATTTGATCTAGTAGCTGTCAGGCGAACAACCTGATGTTAGTTCGCTTGCGCGAATAAGAGCCGATCAGGCTGTTCCTCAAGATAGGTAGACTCGGGCCGAATTCGTCAGGCCACGCGTGCTGCCAACCAGCCGCTTTGACAGATGGAATGGAGAACGGAATGGGACAGCAGCGCGCCACCTCGGATCATGGTCGTCCGAGCGAGCACTTTCGCAACACCGCGTATATGATCAACAAGAGCCGGCCATATTTTGACGCAGCTCACGGCGCTGGTCTCATGGCTGTACAAGGACGTTCGACGATTGGACGCGCCTTTGCGTTAGGCGTCGGTCCACTCAGCGACCGACCCCAGGTCATTGATTTCGTGCGGTGTTCGTATTTGGGGCTGGATAATCATCCGACAATCGTGGCTGCCGCGATCGAGGCCATCGAGGCGCATGGATCGCTGCACTGGTCATGCGCACGAACCCGGCTTAATTTCGATCTTCTGGCTGAACTCGAAGCAGCTCTGTCCGAGATGTTCAGTGCGCGGGTTATCGCTTTTTCAACGGTCATGCTCGCCAATCTCGGGGCGATGCCCATTCTTGCTTCTGGCCTTCTGACGGACGGCAAAAAGCCGCTTGTCGTGTTCGATCGCATCGCGCATCTGTCGCTCGCATATCACAAGCCGGTGGTTGCTGATGAAACGCGAGTGGAAACGATTGAGCACAATGATATTGACGCTCTGGAACGCTTGTGCCGCGAACAGAGGGTAGTGGCCTATGTATGTGACGGCGTCTATTCGATGGGAGGAAACGCGCCCATCAAGGAGCTTCGTGAGCTCCAGGAGCGTTATGGGCTCTTTCTTTACATTGACGATGCTCACGGCATTTCGCTGTTTGGGCGCCAAGGCGAAGGGTTTGCACGCACTCAATTCCCCGAAGTCTTAGGTGACCGTACAATCATAGCAGCCTCGCTGGCCAAGGGCTTCGGCGCGTCGGGCGGCATGTTGATGTTGGGAACGGCCGAGCAGGAAGCTCTGTTTCGGCGATACGCGATTCCTTATGCATTCTCGGTCGCGCCCAATTTGGCAGCGGTCGGCGCAGCGCTTGGCTCTTGCAAGCTTCATCGCTCGGCAGAGCTTGCTGAACGGCAGATGCGGCTGGCACAACGTATCAAGATCTTTGATTGTCGTGTCGAGACTCCCGAGCAAGGCAATTCGCTTCCGATCAGAATGGTTGCTATTGGATCGGAAGCGAAGGCGATTGCACTCGCCCGAGAGCTCCTCGACGCAGGCTTTTATACTTCCGTGATCTTCTTTCCTACTGTTGCGCAAGGAAAAGCAGGCGTTCGGGTGTGCATTACGGCCGATCATGAGGTTTGCGACATAGAACGGCTGTGTGAGCGCATCTTGGAGAAGGTGCCTGAGGCCATCATTGAGTCCGACAAAGCGCCAACTTCCGCGGCGCAGTGAGAGCCGTTCCTAGGCCGGAGCCAGAAAGCAACTGGAGATCATCTGCGGCTCAGCAATGGGATGATAGTTGATTTAACCCTGGACAGTCGAAAGCCACCACCGGCTCACCGAGCGGGTCTGAGAACACCTCCTATGATGGCCGGAACAATGGCAACAGAAGGACTGAAGACGACTGAAGGTAATCCGTGCGCTGTACTCGTCACCGGAGGAGCACGCGGAATCGGACTTGAAATCGTACGCCGGTTCTTGACGGATGGTTATCGAGTAGCCTTTGTGGCGACACAGGCGAACCACGTGCAGCGTGCGCTGGAGAGCCTTAGCGGTCCCGAAGATCGGCTTTGTGGGGGGATGGTCGACGTCACTCAGAAAAATGAGGTCGACCGATTTCTTGACAAGATCCGCAGACGTTGGGGTGAAATTACGATTCTAGTAAATAATGCGGGGATCTCGCCAAAGCGTGCAGACCAGAAGATAGCCTGGCTTTCGCAAATGTCGAGGGAGGAATGGGCACGCGTCATCGATGTCAATCTGAGCGGCCCGTTCACCCTCATACGTCTCCTAGCGCCATCCATGATTGCGAACGGCTATGGACGCATCATCAATATCGGGTCGCTCGCGGGCCGTGCCGTGCCGCTAATCGCCGGTCCGCATTACGCTGCATCGAAAGCAGGACTGATCGGCTTGACCCGCGCTGCTGCAAGAGATCTCGCTCCACACGGAGTTACGGTCAACTGTATCGCTCCGGGGCGGATTCTCAGTGACCTCACTGGACCAGCAGAGGCCGCGGTCAATCGCTCCGCCCTCAGCCGTATTCCAATCGGTCGTTTCGGAACGGCTGAAGAGGTAGCACACCTCGCTGCGTTCTTGGCCTCGCCGATGGCAGGCTTCATTACTGGAGCGACGATCGATATTACGGGCGGCGAATTCGGCGCCTAGCCGGCGGGCTTTGTCCTTTGACGTAATAGTCTGCTTTATGAACCACGACTTGGATCAGCCGAGTAAGACGTTCTACGAGGGTGCAAGCAGGGACTATAACACTGCCTCCGACCTCAGGTCGCAGGGCGGCCCTGCTACACTACAATCGCTGAGGGCCGGAGGCGCTGCAGTCGAGGCTGCTGAAAGTTGCGCCTTGAGGAGAGGCCGGAGGAGAAAGGCCGCAAGTCGGTTCGCTCGGAATTCCAGGGACGCGTCAACTGAGGAACGTGCTGCTGCTGCACCGAATATTAGAAGAAGACCCGACATAGAACGGCTGGTGGAGCGTCCAGCGTTCCATGTCGGAGTTCCGGCATTTTGCGCTCTATCAGACAGAAATGTGCTGTGAACATTCAGGAATTGCGCGGGGCCTCAACTGCGATGCGACGCACCTGGGCCGGCATGCACAATCTGACACGCAGAGGGGCGTCGCCCCGGGGAGTAACTGCAAGGACGTACTCACAACGTGCAGGCCACATTTCTCGAGGTCCAGGGGAGGCTAGGCATCTGCAATTTGCAGAGCGAGTTGCGGATAAAGCAAGCGAGCTCGGGTGGAAGCGCTTCATTCTGCGCAGATGTTCGGGTGTGAATAGGCGCCCGCCGCAGCCTCATCCAGATCGAAGCGGGAGGTCAGGCGTAGGCGGATCGAGGGCGTTGCTTCGGGCGGCGAAATCAGCCGTGTACGTAGCTGGCTTTCGCGGACATGAATTAGCTTCCGATTGAAGCAAACCTGTTGCTTGTTATTACGGGCCGGACTTTGTTCGAACCAGTCCACATCGGCACGGTCCTTGCTGGATCTTCGGAGCCTCTGCCAGCAGCGGATCAGTTGAGGCTCATGGTAAGGCAAGCGAGGAGATCGGAAAACATCCGTTGTGCAACTTGGGTATCACTTCTCATAGGTGGAAAGCGCCAGTTATCGGCCCCTCCTCAGCGGTGTAGCGATTGCGAGCCTTCCGTCCGCAGACGGAGAAGTTCCGGAGCTTGGTATGGCAGAAGAAAAGCAACCTTCCAGCGAGCCACTGTCGCAACTGCGGGTCGTCGAGATTGGTAGTTCGGCTGCAACGAGTTATTGCGCGCGGCTGTTTGCCGACTTTGGCGCCGAGGTTAGGAAGGTCGAGCCGCCGACCGGCGATCCACTTCGTTCCAGCGCTCCGCTGACCCCAGGTGGCCAGAGCGCGTGGTTCGCGTTCCTGAACTTCAACAAGTCAAGTATTGTTATCGATCCTGCGGTCCCAGAGGCGGCCAAGCGGCTCCCACTCTTGATTGAGGATTGCGACATTCTGATCGACGGCCGCGATATCGATGGCGCCAACTGCCCGCCCATTGATGTCGCCGCAATCCGACAACGATTCCCAGGCTTGATTTACCTCGAAGCGAGCTGGTTCGGCCGGGAGGGGCCTTATGCTGAGTTCACCGCGAGCGACTCGATCGTTCGCGCCCTTGCCGGGCTCATTAAGCTGGTTGGGCCGGTCGAAGGCCCTCCTTTGCACGCGCCGGATTTCCAGACCGGTGTCCTAGCTGGTCTATGGGGCTTTATCGCCGCTGCCTCGTCAGTGCTTGCGCGAATGCAGAGTAGAGCAGGTCGGTCGTACTCGCTCAGTATTTTCGAAGCCTGTATCTCGCTCAGCGAGTATCAGCTATTCGAGGCATTTCAGCGCGGCGAGGTGATGTGCCGGATCGGCATCAATCGCTTCTGGCCAAACTTTCCAGCCGGCATCTATGAAACAAAAAAGGGGTGGCTCGGCGTCACGACAATAACCCCGAGCCAATGGCGTGCGTTCTGCGACATGCTCGGCCTTCCTCAGTTGCGCGATGATCCAGCTCTGGTGCTCGGCGCCGACCGTCTGAAGCATGTGGAGCAGATCGAACGACTGTTCATGCCAAGGCTTAGGAGCCGAACCGCGCAGCAGTGGTTTGCCGAGGGGTTGGAACGCAAGATCCCGATTGTACCGGTGCCAGAAATATCCGAGCTCCTCGAGGATAAGGAGAAGATTGAGCGTGGCGCAATCGTGCCCATTCTGCTCGGCAAAGAGAGAGCGCTGACGGCCGGCTCAATGCAACGGCTGACACTGACACCACCTCGCCGGAGTGGAAAGGTCCCGTGTCTTGGCGAGCGGCAGGCTTTCACGAATAGCCGACCGAATTCCGCAAGCGGAGTGTCGATGTTCCCCGACTGCAGCAGTCCAGCCGAACAGCCTTTACTGGGAACCCGCGTCATCGACTTTTCGATGGGCTGGGCGGGCCCACTATGTACGCGAACTCTTGCTGACCTTGGTGCAGACGTCGTCAAGATCGAGGCGATCCAGTACCCGGACTGGTGGCGCGGTGTTGATCGCCGCCCGGATTACGTAAACCGTCAGATGCACGAGAAGACGCTGCGCTTCTGCATGATGAATCGTAATAAACGTGGCATCACGCTTGATCTGACCAGACCCGAGGGCCTCTCGCTTGCGAAGCGCCTGATAGCGGGCGCCGACATTGTCGTCGACAATTACTCCGTGGACGTGCTGCCAAAGCTTGGGCTTGGTTACGAGGTCCTCAGGCTGCTCAACCCGCGCCTTGTGGTGATGTCGATGTCAGCCTTTGGCACGAACAGTGTTCATCGCGGCTGCCGAGCCTACGGCTCGACCCTGGAGCAGGGGTCAGGGCTACCGAGCGTGGTAGGAACTGTCAATGGGCCGCCAGTGATGAGCCATGTTGCGTTTGGAGATGCTATAGGCGGTCTGAATGGTTGCGCTGCAGTTCTTGTTGCACTGATCCACGCTCGCGAGACTGGGCAGGGGCAGTTTATTGATCTCGCGCAGGTCGAATGTATGATGCCGCTTGCTGCTCCATGGATCACTATCCAATCACTTTGTGGTACGTCGACAAGGTACGGCAATCGGCATCCTCAGTTTGTGCCGCACGGCTGCTTCCGGTGCGCCGGGGAAGACAGCTGGATTGCAATGGCCGCCACCGATGCGGGTATGTGGCAGAGGCTTGCATGCGTGATCGGCCGAGTAGACTGGGCTGCTGACCCCTCGCTGAAGCTCGCGGATCGTCGCCGTTCGATGGAGGATACAATCGAGAGCGCCATCGAAGCCTGGACACGCACGCGTGATGCAGATCGGGCGATGGCTGAGCTGCAAGGCGCAAGGGTTGCGGCCGGAGTGGTCCGCCTGCCGATTGACCTGCTGCAAGATCGGCACCTAAGGTCGCGTGCATTTTTCCAAGAGGTCGAACGTGCGTTCATCGGGCCGCACCTGCAGCCGTCAATTCCGATTCGCGAAGGCGCAAGGCCCCACTCAATCCGCCGAGCGGCGCCTACCCTGGGAGAACATAACAGCGAGATCCTGGCAGACTTGCTCGGGCTTGGCGAGGTCGAAATCGCAGACCTCGCCAGCAAAGGCATCATCGGCACGAGAATGCTCTCGGAAGTAGAGCTGAGACAAGGACGGTGCTCTCAAGAGCGTTCGACCTGATAGCCCGCGTTTAGGCGTGGACGCTCGCGTCGAGCGCTGGACCTGTAATTGCCCTTGATCGCGCAGAAGTAGCAACACACGTCGCCCCGTCGCGGTAGGGGACCTTCTATCGCACACTATCGGACCTTGGCTGCTCCTTCTGCATTGAGATGAAGAAGCCTGGATTGTGTGATAGCGGCGCAGTTGCACTCGCGTTTAGATCAACGACGCATTGATGCACCACGCGCGCGATAATGCATTTGCGTGAATCGCGAAGCCCACTCATGACACGAGTGTCACCTGGAAGACTGACCGGCGGGCTAAGCGGGCGAACGCCCGTCTTGGTGCTAGTCGGTCCATCCGGCCGGCTTAGACTGGATAGTATCGATATCGCACACGCGCTCGAAACTGCGTTGACCACGCGTCTTTGCACGTCGATCGGGACCGTATCAGGTCGCCGCCCCTAAATCTGCTAATCGACGGCATGCTCAAGAGCGGAATGCCAAGTTGCATGTAATTCAACTACCAGCGCTCGTCATCGATCCCTGAGCATGTCACCTATAGGTTCGAGCTTCGCTGGAGAAGCGAGCTCGGTATGTAACATCAATAGTGCTGTTGCCGGCGTGGGCTTCGATCGAAGGAACGGCGCGACAACTCGCAGCCTGTTCCACGCGGAGTCCCTTCGTTCCACGCCCTGAGCGGCACATGATGGTCTCAAGTGCTCTGGAGGAAAAGACTTCGCTTGTGTTCTTTAGGTCAGAAGAGGGTTCTCAACAGTTTGGTCCGTCGCTCGAACACGAGATATTTTTGAGAAAGGGAGTACGGCATGGCGCGTAATGATGAAATGGGCGCTCGGACTATACGTCTTACAGGCGGGATATATCGAGGGAGCTTGGCGCGATCCGAGCGTGCCGGAGCGTGGCGGCATCGAAATCGATCATTATGCACACCTAGAGGGACTTGCTGAACGCGCGGCATTTCATTTCATCTTCCTCGCGGACAGCCCAAGTTAGAGTTCTGTGCGTCAAGTTCAGCAAAATTGATCATGGGGTCCGGCCAAGCCATCCCCTCGGAGCCGCCGTCGCTCGCTCGCCCCAAGCGCAGCGCTGGCGAGCGACGGCGGCGGAGAGGGGTGGCGTCCATCCTCTTGGTGGGCCTGAGCATCGTCAGGCCGCCCGGCGCAGCGTCTCCTTCT
>Ga0209489_100457_pt1 | contig 75999 bp, 34 predicted proteins | sample SiratrowhiteBW_FD_187527 | JGI IMG/M metagenome (GOLD analysis project Ga0209489, IMG submission 187527) | Root nodule microbial communities of legume samples collected from California, USA - Siratro white BW (SPAdes) (version 2) | ecosystem: Host-associated > Plants > Roots > Nodule | place...
GAGTTTCAGATTTTTTTTTTTTTTTTTCTCAGGAAAGTGAGAAAAAAGAGAAAGAAAATTTCTGATGTTGAAAGTAGAAAAGAGGGTGTTTCTAATTTCTCTTCAGGTCACAAATCCTAAGAGGGAATGTGAAGAAGATTGTGCTGTGAATTTTTCGGGCAATGAAACCCTCTTAGCTGTTTCTTCTTCTTCTGTTGTTGATGAATAATGTGATCCACCGCCATGGAGCTTAGAAATAAACAAAATAAAAAGTACAATGAAGCACTGGTTGGTTTTAACTTCTTTTCTCTTGTCTAGGGGCCTTTAATCAAATCACCAAACATTAGTGCCACTTCTTCTAATATTCTTTGATTTCTATCACATTGCATTTTCTTGTGTGTATTTAATTTAATTAAAAATTTTGGTTATTTTGTCAGATATATTGATAATAATTGAAGGAGGGGAAAAAATCATAAGCATGGGTAGAATTTGGACACCAACACGTGTAACTGTGTCTATGTAAGGACTATGTAAGGAAAAGGCAAAAAGCCTGTAAAACTAGGGACTTGACATGTTTTGTTGCAGATGGGGAAATTACAGATAGGTTTTGTGTTTTTTCTATCCTTTTTTTGTTTTGGATATTATGGTTGTAATAATAGCAAATCATGATTATTTGTGCAAATCTTGTTTTAAAATTATTTAATCAGTTGCTAGTTTATATGTTTATCTCTTCAAATTTTAGTCTCATGGTGTATTTGAGCTTTTTTAATCTGACATGTAAATAAAATAATTGTCCACCTTAAATCTTGATATATTAGAATTTATTTTAAATTTCAACTGATTTGGATTAAGTTCTATATAATTAAGAGAAAAATATCCCTTTAATTTCTTAATTAGAACAAAAGTAATTTTAACTATATGTCATGAATTAAAAGTAATGATTACAACTAATTTGAGTGAAAGAAAAGTAATTTTGAGTGTCTAAATCTATGAAAGTAATATACTCATTGATAATCTTTGTTAACAATTATTTCAACCCAATATATGATGACTATTTTAACTCTGGTTTGTTTCTGGCTAAGTTTCATCTCTCAAATATATATTTATTTAGCAAATTATTTGTTTTTTACACCAAATCACCGAAATCATATGAATTATTCCTTAGTAGGTAAATTCCTAAGTTATCTAAACACTTATAACTACCTCCTAATTTTATGGTTAGTGCTTTTTAAGCATTATTATTATCATCCTTGGTTTCATGGAACTTGTTAAACCAAAATTAGGAAAGACCACACCCCGTATTTCATTTTATTAGTTCATAGACACTTGTAATTAGGTTTATTAGCAATTTAATGAATTGAATGTGGTTCATTTTAATAAATATATATATATATATATATATATATATATGAATTTTGAATGATTTTTATTTATGTTTACTGTTTTATGCATATTTGTTACAACTGATATTGTATTATCAGTTTTAGAACTTATCCATATTATAAATATAGAATGTGTTATTGTTGGAAGATACTGTTAATTGAATTACGTGGTAAAAAGAACTTTTTACAATTTTTTTCAGTAGGCACTAATTTATTTAATTAATTAAATTTAAAATATAGTTTGTGTGTCTTTGTTTTTGTAAATATATTTTTGAAAAGATTCTTCATTTTTGTGCATTAAGATGATGGAAATGTATATTAAAATAACTAATATGTAAATTAAATTTGTAAGTTATAAAAAATATAAATATTACGTCAAGATAGGAAAGAGAGAAGGGTAATTAAATCTTAAATCTTAAACTCTACTAAATTAAAAGAAAATAAGAAAAAAGAATAATATTAACATATAAAAAAAGAGAAGACAAAGATATATACTATATTAAGAGAAAGGAGAAAAAAAAAATAAAGAGAATAGATCTTTAATAATTTTATCGTTTATGTGAAAGTGGAAGAAAATATGAGGAATAGAGAAAAAATGAAAGTTTAGGAGAAGACAAACTTTTTAATGTAAAAATTCCAAAGTTTAATGGATTTAAATCTTAGATTATATATGCATTTGCAAAGGAAAATTGCATATGAATTTAGTAGACATTTTATGGTTAAGATTGTCACATTGAATTATACTCTTTAAATGGTATTTGATGATGTAGTTAGAAATAAGATATTAGAAATATTTACTTATTTTACTTTAAAGATTTTTTGAGATAAATGTGTGTAAAAAGAAGGAGCGGTCTTTCAATTTCAAATGCTATGACAAGATAGTAAGAATATGAAAAAATATTATGAAAATACTTAGTTATTCCTCATTAAATGTGAGATAAAAGAAGACATGAAGTTTACATTGTCAATATTCTTAAATGACTTGAATCATGATATTTATTGTGTAATAAAACTTCAAATATATATCTTTGCATAAACTTATCCATAGAGTTACATGTTTATGATTGGTTCATGTTTTTCCTTTTCTCTTCCCATCAAAGATAAATGAGAGTGTCTTACCACTTCAAAATATATATCTTTGCATATATTTGTCCATCGAATTTATGATTGGTTAATGTTTTTCCTTTATCATTTTCATCAAAGATAAACGAGTATATTGCCACACACATTTCATCCTTTCTTTTTATTATTATTATTGTTGTTTCTCTCTTTTTTTTTTCTTCACCTCTTATTTAACTTCAATTGTTTTTATTTTAAATTTCATTTATTCATTGTGGTTATTCTTATTTCTTAATACTATTAAACATATCAATGTTCTTTTTCATTCCATAACGAAGATAATACTGTTCCATCTAACTTTAATTTATTATTTACCATCGTTTACTAATACAATGTGTAATTGTTATTATGATTTAACATGTAAATATCAATATAATATATATATATATATATATATATATATATATATATATATATATATATATATATATATATATATAAATGAAGTATGATTGTTGTTGTGATTTTTAAGAATGAATTTGAATCATTATTTCTTAATACATTGCTAGTTGGTCAAGTTGAGAAAGAATAATTGAGAATTATGATTGTAGTGCTTTTTGTGAACTTAATGTTTCCTTTGTTAAAAATACTTATATGGACATTGTCTCATCACAGTTGCATTTTAATGGTCAACTGGACATAAAATTGAAAAAAGTGTTCCTGAAATATGGTTTACCTTGGGAAGTACAAGAGATTATTCATGCTCCCAAACACAATAATTATTATGGTAGTAACACTAATAAAGAAAGGGGAGATTAAACACATACCCAGAAGTATACCCAATAACTCAAGCAAACAAACAAGGAGGTATGTAAATGTTTCTGTATAGACAAAGACAAAAACCACAATAGAGACAATAATTTAAAATATTGTGATCACTAACTTGATAAATATCCATAACCTTAAATTCAAAGGACTCTTATTCCCATTATGTGTACATTAATATTCTTTGGTGCCTAATATTATTATTCAAAACACAAAAATCCACATTATTCACAAACCTATAACAAGGAGAGGGAGAAGAAGTGAAAGGTCATAAACTCTCTTTGATATTAGTGAATGGTGAGTGCCATCAACAAGAGATATGCAATAACTACTATGCAATAATATTTGTTTGTTTATTGTCTACAACACCATTGTCATTTGTGTAAGAACAATCTTTTTTCTATGAAAAACACATTTCTCATAAAACTAGACTTTTTAAATTTGTGTATAGATAGAACAATCTTGGACTTTTAGTATAAACCTTGTAAGTTTGTTTAAATTCTTCATATCCTGTTTCTTAAACTATTATGTAACCACTATACAACATTTTTCCATCCATAAATCTTGTTTCTTAAACTATTATGTAACAGCTATACAATATTTTTCTTTCCATAAATCTTAAGAAATCACTGGCTATATACATTGAACCCTTTTAAGTTATTAATAATTTATATAGTACCGACATTGTTTGCCACTGTTATAACCTTTGATAGTTTATAACAAAACATTATATTTATCCCCTTATTTTTTGTGATCATTGATATTGTGAAATTGAGAGTAAGTTTGTATGAGTTACTAGTAACTAATTAATTTGCAATTAATATGAATTGAAATTAAACATGGAGTTCATTTATTTTTTCCAAATGTTTATTCTTTATGTGATGCCGTGAACTAATTTTGCTTATATTATTTTCTTACAATTTTGGAATCAATCACTAGATATTACCTATCAGTATTCATTTTCCGTATGCACTGGTACCGATTATTGTAAATTAGAATACTCTATTACTTATTATATTTTATATTTCTAATTCTCAAGTTTTTTCAAATTAGGCTTTTATAATGGGATTGTATGTCTTATTGTGTTTGAAACTTTATTTGTTTATTATTTAATTTTGTGTGTTTTTTTTTTTTTAACGATGAATAAGTTTTTATTAAACTTTATTATGATATTGGATATTGTGTATATTTGTTACATTAATTTGAGGAAGTATGAAAATAATTATGGGTTGAAAGTATTGTATTCTTCTCATACTTTCTTATAAAGACTTTGTTTCTTGGTAAGTTATTGAAGATAAATACTTTATATCCTCTTTGCAAGAGTGAGGTTGGTGAGAATATAAGTAAATCAATCTTTGAAGAATATATCAATCAAGACTATGTGAAAAAATGGTTGAGAATGTCACAATATTTTACTCTAATGTAATTTGTATACATACAGAATTTGTATCGTTACAAAGTTTTCCTTAACCCTAATGTAATTTACATATATGTATATATAATCATATATACACGTTTTTTACAACTACAAAGTTATCCTTACATTATTACTCTTTAGATAAATAACAATATCTTATTTATATACCATTCTTTTAATTTCACTTTTATTTACAAATTACATAAGGTATTGATATGATATTGTGCAAAACAATAAATGACACAATAATGTAGTTTCATACAATACATGAGGTTAAACACTCTTCATTTGTTGATTTTAAAATTTCCTTCTTTTTATAGTTAGTTGAACAATAATAACATGCAATGTAAATTAAAAAAGAAATAGATAGTCAATATTTTTGTACTAGTTTGTCTGAGCTTTTTGTACTAGTTTGTCTGATCACACAAGACTACGTTTAGTTTTATACTAACTAGTCAAGTTTTATTAGGTAGACTCACGTTGCAAAGTACAAACATGTATTCTTTACTGAAGCCACTTCTGCCTTAACTAAGTATTATTTCAACAAGTCACTATTGGCTTAACTCAGACTATTCTTTCGGCTCCCAACGACTCTTAATTGATCTTGTTCAAGTGTTATTTTCACAAACCACTTATAGATTAATTAAGTATTTTTTTAACAAGTCACTAATAACTTACACGATCACAATATTTAAGTGATAATCAAATCGCTTTCTCAACTTACTGCGAAGGGTAACATCTTTTAACGTATACAAGGTTGAACTCTCTCATTAGTTTGGTTAAATGAACACAAACCATGTTCTTACAAAGCTTTAAGATACAAAATATTTTTGTGGAGTTTCAGTACTTGTAAATTATGACTCACTTCTCTATTATTTTCTTTGAAGCATGTCTTCTCATAAGTTTGAAAATGGTAATGGTTGCATTTCTTTTTAACCATTGAGTAGCTTTGAACTCTCTTCGTGATCTTCTTTTTCTTTTGTTATTGTCTGATGAACTTTTATGTTGAGAAGCATTAAATGCATAACTAATTTATCTTCTCTTCTTTTTTACGTAATATATGTGATATCTGAGATTACTTATCTTATTCGGTAGCAAAATTTTTTACACCGAATAATGATTAAAAGTGCACATTATATAAGACAAATAATCGGGTCATAGTTGAAAATAACTCATGTCAAGAGTTGGCAAATGTTTATTTGGGTGAATCTTCCTAAAACTGACGTAAAAGACATCCTTTATTATACAAACTCAAGCTTTAACAATACTATCCATAAACGTGTCAACTTAGTCTATTATTATACACATCACTTGATCTGCACATTTCAACAGTCAGTCAGAGGATGCTCTGATTTGTCAACATAATGTTTTTATCATCTGATCTAATTATTGTTGTGTTATTAAATAAAGCACTTGCACACTCTTTATCTTCATAAGCAATTTTATGCTTGATTAATTTAAACATTTAATATGTATTTTTTTCTCTAATATATATATTCTTCATTATCCTTTTATTTATATAGTATAATGGAAATTAAACTTAAAAAAAAAATCTTTATTTGAAAAAAATAATTACCTTCACCTTATAGAAATATTTTTTCCCAATATATTAAGAACCAAACAATTATAACAAATTACTATTCTTGTATTACAAAGTGTAATTATTCATTAAAAAAAACAATACATGGGAGTTTGAAAGAGAAGGAAGCAACTACGGCTGTAAAAGAAAAATCTGTCTTCTATTTAAAGAACAAAATTAAAAAAAAAAATCTCATTTATTTTTTCTATGTTCTAAATTATTTATTGGATTGGTTGAGGATTTAGATGAGAATAAATATGAGGTTGACATAATAAGAAGCTTATGCAACCTTAGACATTTGTTATGCAGAGGAAAACTTTCATTACTTTAACAATTTTGTTTCCAAGAGAAAGAAATTGAAATAGAGGAAAACTTTCAGTACTTTAACAAATTTGTTTCCAAGAGAAAGAAATTGAAATCTAAACTAATTTGGTTCTTATTTTATTATAGTTATTATAATGTCTCTTACTTTGGTTAAGGGAAGTCGGTCATGATTTTTTTTTGTCAAATATTCAGAGATAAATTGAAATAACTAAATTATAGTATTTAATAATTTTGAATAACATTTATATTTAAATATCTTTTAACATTTACCATTTATATTTATCAATTCTATTTTATAGAAATAAATTATTATCTTTTATGTATTATCTATAAATATTTTTATGCCATCAACAAATAAAAAACATTTTATATATGATTTCTAAATAACGGCTGTAAAATCAATCAAAATATATATATATATATATATATATATATATATATATATATATGTGTGTGTGTGAAAAAAGGTATATCATTTTCATAAAAATTACGTAATTTATGTATATCTACTTTATTAATAATTGATTTGGACCAAAATACTTGTCTAATCACTGTTAATAGAACCTCTCTTATAAGTTTTTGGTAAATTTTTTACACTGTTAGTATATTTTAATTAATTTATAAATAAAAATAATAACATTAATTAATGATATTTCAGAAAAAATGACCAAGTACCAGTTTTTCATTATTTAATAAAAAACAACCAGATTATACAATATTAATCATCAATTGTATAAATTTACATTAATTAAATATTAATTACTTTAATTAAATATTAATTACTATTTGAGAGCGTTATTTTGAAAACAACTAAATTAGTTACATTCTTGTCACTGAGCAATTATTAGTATATTTAATATTTTCATTTATTTATTTACTTTTAATAAAATATTTTAACATAAAATTTATTCCAAAATAATGAATATCTCTTAATGCCTAAATAGTTAAAATAAATAACGGTTGTACCTGCAGACGAAGAATTTAAGTGGAATAAAATAATTCATCATCTAATAATAAGTTATTAAATAATAACATTAATTAATGATATTTCATAAAAAAAATGAAGCAAGTACCAGTTTTTCATTATTTAATAAAAAACAACTAGACTATACAATATTAATAATCAATTGTATAAATTTACATTAATTAAATATTAATTACTAATTGAATATTAATTACTATTTGAGAGCGTTCTTTTGAAAACAACTAAATTAGTTACATTCTTGTCACTGAGCAATTATTAGTATATTTAATATTTTCAGTTATTTATTTACTTTTAATAAAATATTTTAACATAAAATTTATTCCAAAATAATGAATATCTCTTAATGCCTAAATAGTTAAAATAAATAATGGTTGTAACGTGCAGACCAAGAATTTAAGTGGAATAAAATAATTCATCATCTAATAATAAGTTATTAAATAATAACATTAATTAATGATATTTCATCAAAAAATGAGCAAGTACCAGTTTTTCACTATTTAATAAAAAAATAACCAGACTATACAATATTAATAATCAATTGTATAAATTTACATTAATTAAATATTAATTACTTTAATTAAATATTAATTACTATTTGAGAGCATTATTTTGAAAACAACTAAATTAGTTACATTCTTGTCACTGAGCAATTATTAGTATATTTAATAATTTCAGTTATTTATTTACTTTTAATAAAATATTTTAACATAAAATTTATTCCAAAATAATAAATATCTCTTAATGCCTAAATAGTTAAAATAAATAACCGTTGTAATGTGCAGACCAATAATTTAAGTGTTTTAAAATAATTCATCATCTAATAATAAGTTATTAAATAAATATTTTCAGAGTTGTTTGTGAGTACAATCTTTTACCATGAAAATTTATTATACATATATATATATATATATATTTAAATTAATAATTATAAACTATTTCTTAATGAATTTAATCCCAATATGTTATTGTACAGTAAATATGCAATCACTAATCACTATCATAATAATTAACTATTAACAACATATTAAAATTAATTGTCTCATATAATAATCATCTCTTTCTCCACCCCTTATACCTCACTTGTCTTTATATTTACACCATGTAATTGCCTCATAATAATCATCTCTTTCTCCACCCCTTATACCTCACTTGTCTTTATATTTACACCATGTAATATAGTCAAAGTGATATTTATGAGGTTATAGTCTGTAATCTAAAATCTATATAGTGGATATTTTCCATATACATAAATAATTTCTTATTTTACTCTAAATAATATTTTTAAATCACAATCAAAGGCACTGATGTAAAAAGAAATTTAAAAGATGATGGAACAACACAAAAGAACAGATAAAAATAAAGAGAATCACGTAAATTAAAAAAAATAACTGTTAAAATATTTGATTTAGTAATCAAATTTTTATTATAATACAAATTTAATACAACATTTACGACATAAGAATATATAATGAATATTTTAAAATCGATATATATATATATATATATATAAATTAATTTTTACTTTATCTTTAATAATATTTTAAAATTATAATATAAAATTCACTAATGCGAGAGAATATAAATAAATAAATTAAAATATAGTAAAGTAAAAAAGAAAAGAGACAAAAGATAATATGTAGATTAAAAAAAACTACCTAAATTTTAAATATAATTAAATTAAATTGTAAATGTCTAGATAAATTAATTCTATATAATTAAACATTTTTATTATAACATAAATTTAAATAGTATATAATAAATAATGTTTAATTATATTATATTATTTAATACATAGAATTATATAAAACAACCTTTCACATCAAATAATGATCAAACAATAATTAAAAGTGCATCTGATAAATATCTTGTATCAGGAGTCAGTAATTGCAACTTTAACTTTATTTCTAAAATAATTTTGAATTTTCTTTAAGTGGATGAATCTTTTTGAGACAGACATAAAAAATCATTATTATTTTTATTTATAATACAAACTTAATCTTTAAGAATATTATTAATAAATGTGTTAACTTAGTCTTTCACTGTATACATTGCTTGATTTTCATATTATAGTGTCAGACGTTCTAGTTGGTCAACACATTCTAGTTGGTCAACACATTGTTTTTATCATCTGATTATTATAGTGTACAGAGCACATCTAGTATATATATTCTTCATTATTATTTATATAGTATAATGGAAATTAAACTTACAAAAAATTTCTTTATTTGAAAAAAAAAACATAATTATCTTTACCTCCTATAAATATTTATTCCAATATATTAAGAAGAAAACAATTTTAACAAATTACTATTCCTGTATTATAAAGTGTAATTATTCATTACAAAAATGGAATACATGAGAATTTAAAAGAGAACAAAGAAACTACCTCCTAAAAGAAAAAGCTGTCTTCTATTAAAGAATAAAAATAAGAAAAATCTCATTTAATTTTTCTATGTTCTAAATCATTTATTGAACTGGTTGACCATTTAGATGAGAATATTTATGAGGTTGACATAATAAAAACCTTATGCAACCTTAGATATTTGTCATGCAGAGGAAACTTTCAGTACTTTAACAATTTGGTTTCCAAGAGAAAGAAATTGAAATCTAAACTAAAAATTTAGTTCTTATTTTATTATAGTTATTATAATGTTTCTTACTTTAGTTAAGGGAAGTAGGTCATGATTTTTTTTGTCAAATATTCAGAGATAAATTGAATAACTAAATTATAGTATTTAATAAATTTTAATAACATTTTTCTTTAAATATCTTTTAACATTTACCATTTATAATTTATAGGTATCTATTATATTTTATAGAAATAAATTATTTTTTTATGTATTATCTATAAATATTTTTATGCCATCAACAAATAAAAAACATTTTATATATGATTTCTAAATAACAGCTGTAAAATCAATATATATATATATAACTATGTAAAAAAAGGTATATCATTCTCATAGAAACTATGTAACTTATGTATATCTACTTTATTATTAATAATTGATTTCGACCAAAATACTTGACTAATTACTGTTAGTAGAACATTTCTTATAGCTTTTTGATAAATTTTTTACACTGTTAGTACATTTTAATTATTATAAAAACAATGAGACCATACAATATTAATCATCAATTGTATAAATTTACATTAATTAAATATTAATTACTATCTGAGTGTTATTTTGAAAACAACTAAATTAGTTACATTCTTGTCACTGAGCAATTATTAGTATATTTACGTATTAATATTTTCAGTTATTTATTTACTTTTAATAAAATATTTTAGCATAAAATTTACCCCAAAATAATAAATAACTCTTAATGAAATTATTAATAGTTGAAATAAATAATGGTTGTAATGTGCAGACCAAGAATTTAAGTGGAATAAAATAATTCTGTCATCTAATAATAAGTTATTAAATAAATTTTCTGAGTTTTTTGTGACTACAATCTTTTAACACGAAAAATTATTATATATATATATATATATATATATATATATATATCTAAATTAATAAATTATATATATATATATATATATATATTATTATATATATAAACTATTTCTTAATGAATTTAATCCAAATAGGTTATTGTACAGTAAATATGCAATCACTAATAAATATTATAATAATTAACTATTAACAAACATATTAAAATTAATTAATTGCATCCATCTCTTTCTCCTCCCCTCCTTATAGCTCTCTTTTCTTTATATTTATATATTTACACTTGTGTCATTATCTGTAATCTAAAATCTATATAGTATAGTAGGATATTTTCCATATACATAAATGGTTTCTTATTTTATTCTAAATAATATTTTAAATCACAATCAAAGGCACTGATGTAAAAAAAAATTAAAAGATGATGGAACAGAGAATCATGTAAATTAAAAAATAACTGTTAAAATATTTGAATTAATAATCAATTTTTTATATAATACAAATTTAATATGACATTTACAATATAAGAATATGTAAAGGAGATTTCAAGATCGATAGATATATATATATATATATATAAATATATATATATATATAAATTATTTTTTTATATTTTAAAATTATAATATAAAATTCACTAATGCAAAAAAATGAAACATAAACAAATTAAAATATAGTAAAGTAAAAAGAAAAGGAACACAAAATGTTATGTAGATTAAAAAAACTATCTACATTTTAAATATAATTAAATCAAATTTTAAGTTTTTTTATTATAACATAAATTTAATATAGTATATAATAAATAATATTTAATTATATTATGTAATAAATAAAATTACATAAAATAATAATAATATATTTGTACTTGACATTTTTGTTTTGGCTAATAACAATAATATTATTTATAAAAGAATTATAAGTGTTATTACATTTGTGTTTCTATTAACAGTAATATATATATATAATAATAATAATAATAATAATAATAATAATAATAATAATAAAAATATAATGATAATAATTAATCTATAATATATAAATAGATATTTTATTTAGTTTCTAAATTTGATGTATTTATTTTACCCTTCAAAAATAATAATATTATAATTATTATCTTTTAAAATGATTGTTACATCCTTATAAATTATCACATATTTTTTTATTTTAAAAAAATAATTATACACTTTATTTTCTTTATTATCATCTTTAATTTTTCTTTAAATTAATTCACTACAGACAATATTTAACTTAAATATAGGTATAATCTATAATATAAGAATATATAATACTTAAGAATATATAATACTTTGACAAATTTTTATTTAAAAATAAATAGAAAAAAAAAAAAGGAATAGAGAAGACCATGGAACGATGCGTTTTAAGGGTAAACTTCTGAAGATTCAAGAAGCTGAGAAGGGGTTAATATTGTGTGACTTGTTTATTTCTTTGGGTATCTTCGTTATCCTCTTTTTCTCTTTCTCTGTCCAACATTATTTCTTAGGGTTTTCACTGTTGCACTCAGCTTTCAGCGCCGCGCTCATACATATCACTTTCCTTCACTTCTTCTTCAAGGTACGTTGTAATTCTCTTTACCTTTTCTTCTATCGATCGGGTTTTCTACTTTTCTCGCTTGTAACACTTGTTTGTGCCATTCATAATACTTCTTCCGTTCCTACGACATTCAATTGAATTGTAGGGATTTATTTGTGGGAAAATTGGAAGGTGTTGTTCTTCTTTCTAGCTTTTACTCAATTAAAGCTTTTGTCAATTAATCGTGGTTTAAAATTCAGTTCCATCCATCCTCTGTTGTTGGGTTTCACCGTGTAATTGATTGATTCAACACTTGATGTGGTATTGTGCTTTCTGTCTAACCAGACAGTTGTTGTTGTTGTTGCTGTTGCTGTGCTGGTAGATTGGATTAAGATTAGATTAGATTAGATTAGATGTGTGTTGTTTATTTGTTGTGTGGTTTGTTTGGTTGCCTATTGATTAAGGGTTTGTGACGTTTCATGAACTGTTTCAGTTTCAGGTGTTTTTGTTAAATTTATGGTTAATGGTACTGGTTGGGAATGTCCAACAATCTGGTTTCAGAGCCCATGGCCAGCATGCAAATGGCTGGATTGGAGCCGCTTATGAACAAGATTGATTCGTCAGGGAGACAGATGGAAATCGGGATTCTGGGTCCCGTGTCCAGTGATATTGTGTCACAGCCTATGCGAAACTCAAATGAACATGCTGGGTTATTGAGAGCTATGCCTGGTGAATCTAGGTCTCAGGGCATGCCCCTTTCTAGCATGCAGAGTGGGCGAGTAGAAGCACAAGCAATCAATCCAGAAAGGCATCAAATTATTTCCCCTAGACACTCCATGCAAATGGGGAGGCTTCCAAATAGCGCAGGGCCTCAGCAGCAGCAACAGCCAACAACTCCCAAGCGCAAGGCGCCACCGGAACTGCCATCCAGTAGTTCCTTTAACAAGCGGGTTGCACAAATGGGAAATAGGCCCTGGCTGCAGCAAGTACCTAATGCATCAAATAAAGGTTCTCCACAGATGCAATCCCTGTCAAATGCCTCCAGAACACAGCATTCTGCAGCTTCTGGTAAGAGAAAAACACAGTTGGATAGCACTTCAAGTAAAGCTGGGACACCTCGGTCTGTGAATTCTAAAAGTCAGAATACTCAGATAAAGCAGTCCTCCAAGGTTCAAACCGAATCATCTGAAAGTGTTAGGTCCAAGATGAGAGGGTCATTAGCTGCTGCTCTGGCCTTGGTTTCTCAGCAAGGTAAACCTCAGATCCCAAACAATAATAAACCAATTGATGATGCTACTAATACTCAAGGTAAAATAGAGAATAACTCTCAGTATTCTGGACCAATACCTACATCCATCAATGCTCCACTGGAGCAAACTATTCCTCAATCAGTTAATGCCTCTTTTGTTGAGGCTGATTCAGTTGTCCGGGTGGAGAGAGAGCACATGCAGAGTACATCATTCAAAGAAGATTTTCCAGAAAAATACAAGGACTATGAAGGATCCACAAATGCATCAAACAATGAAAGCATACTGACTTCCATGCAAGTCTTGAACTGTGATAAGCAAGATTTCCAGTCATGTTACACTTTGACTACTGATGATGTTCCATTTAGTGACAGTTTCTTTATGAAAGATGATCTTTTGCAGGGAAATGGTCTTTCCTGGGTATTATCTGATATGGTGGACGTGGGAAATCAAAGGGAAAGTCAAACTAATATAACGCAGAGATCAGAACCTGAGGAAACTGGTGGAAGTTGTAGGGAGGAGGCCCCTTTACCTGAACTTTTGGCATCAAAAATAGAAGCGGAACTCTTCAAACTGTTTGGAGGTGTGAATAAGAAGTACAAAGAGAAAGGGAGGTCCCTGTTATTTAATTTAAAAGATCGCAATAACCCTGAACTTAGAGAAAGGGTTATGTTTGGTCAAATTCCTCCTGAGCAATTATGTTCCATGACTGCAGAGGAACTTGCTTCAAAAGAGCTCTCTCAGTGGCGTATAGCCAAGGCTGAGGAGCTTGCTCAAATGGTGGTTTTACCTGATTCAGATGTTGATATTAGACGTTTGGTCAAGAAGACTCATAAAGGTGAATTCCAAGTGGAAGTTGAACATGAAGACAATGTATCCGTGGAGGAGGTTTCAGGTGGCACAACTTCAGTGGCTAGAAGCCAAACAGCAATAAAGGATGTGGAAGGCACTTCTTCAAAGCCTGATGTGAACATTGATGCCGAGAAACGCAATTTACAGAAGGATGATACATTTTCCATTACCATTTCGTCCAACGAAGGGACTGATCCCATGCAGGGGCTTATGACTGATGATGCATTGAAGGACCCTGATTTTCTTCCGCCAATTGTCTCTCTTGATGAATTCATGGAATCTCTTCATTCTGAGCCACCATTTGAGAATTTACCTCTAGAATCTGGGAAAGTAACACCTGCTTTAGACAAGGATGATTCTGGGGTTGGATCTAGATCAAAATCTTCTGATTTAACTTCAAATGAGCAAGCTGTTGTCACTCCTGACAAGTTTCAAAGCACATCTGCTAATTCAGATGCCGAAAAGGAGAAAAAGGCTGATGCTGAATCTGAGACCAGCGCGAGTCAAGCTGACATGAAGTCAACTGATGGTCGTACCAAGGAAAGGTCAATTGATGATGTGAAGCCTGCATCCAGCGATACTGAGTTCAAAGGCAATCAGTTTCATGCGGAAGGGAGATACGGTAATGATAATAGGTATTTGAAGGATGCAGTGCCCACTAAGGGTGAATGCCTCTGGGAGGGAATGCTTCAACCAAATATATCTACCACTCTGTCCGTCGTAAGCTTCTATAAGAGGTAGTGTACTAATGTTTTGAGTATATCTTTAGGATAAGTTGTTACTTAGCTGTGAAATTTAATGCATGGATGATATGGGTTTTTGATTGTTCCATTTTTTTCATCTGAGATAGTGAAGATCATGAATTGGATAGTGTCATTCTTTTCATCTAGCATATGAAGCAAATTAAATTAAACTGTGTAGTAAAGAGGTGAAAGATTAATGATGGACCCATTTGAGGTTTATCTTTCAGAGGACACTTCTTTAATTAAATTTATAATAATTGCATTTTTATATTAATAAAACAAAAATTCAAAGAATTTTTCTTAGTGCTTTTAGCCTTTTCTCAGAAGTTAAGGTTCACAGTTTTTTATTTTTTTGAAAAAATATCGAAACATGAAATTAATTTTTCTAAGGTTAAACAAATAGGCCATTGATAAGGAAGATGTTAATCTGTCCATATATATAATGGTCCCTTATGGACTGGGCTGGCCATTTTGCGAGTTTTGACTTCGGATTTAATTATTTGAACAAGCATGCCAGTTCCTCTCCCATGTATATCTTGTTTCCCAGTTGATATTGCAAATTGGAACCATCTATACCTTCGTCATCCACTTTTGCTTCCATTGTTTCCAATTTCATTTGGCAGTAATGATTACATTATTTGTTAAGCCTAGGTTTGCATTAGAAGTTTTGTACTTTACATAATGTGGTTTGTTGTTGTCACTGGAGCAGAAAATTTATATTCAAATTTAGCTCAAGGTCAATTGTGCCATATAAGTTAGTCTTGTTTGTATATATTTATGAAAACAAGTCTTGTAGTTTCTCATGTCTCGAGGCCATTACACATGCAATGAATAAACAAGTCTATAAATACACAGTAATCCTAAACACAATTAATTTAAATATACAGTTGAAATACATCCTAATAAGATGTGATTGTGATAATGAAATTATGACAAGATAAATTGAAATAGTAATTTAACATATTTCTCCAAGTATGAATTCTCTGGAAAATTTATAATTAAAATTGTTCAAGTGTATATAAGTTTGGTTTTGTTGTTTTTTAAATTTAGATTTGAAGCTCAATCGTTTCCAAGAAGATAAATTGGTTTTTGGTTTAATAAATTTTTAGTTTGTTTGCTTAGTTTTTGGTTTGTATTACTTCCGTTTCTGAACAACCCTTTTGATAACTGGGCTATATTATCTTTAGTGTTGGATGTGGTTTGGGTGGTGGACTACTTGTCACTATTTATATTGGAAAATATAGTTTTGAACTTTATTTGTGCTGTTCAAAGAGAATTAATACTTATTTTTAGTTGTTTTTACTGATCTTGCATTATAATTCTTTGTGAAGTGGCGAGAAAACTGCTGCTAAAGACTGGCCTGGGTTTCTCGAGATCAAGGGAAGGGTGCGACTAGATGCATTCGAGAAATTTCTTCAAGATCTTCGATTGTCTAGGAGTCGTGCAATCATGGTATCACAAGTTTCCTTTTGTTGTGCTAGGGCTTTGTTTGAATATTGTCTGTTAATCTCACCACCATTTATACAGAAAGAAATGATTAAAAATGTGGGAAATATGTTGCAGTTTGATGCTACTTTATTTTCAACCACTTGTTTAATTTAAAGTATTGAGGTATACAATTATTCTGCTTCTTTTCCCTTGCCGATGGGATAAAGGGGGCAGTGAAGTGGTGGGGGATTGTGCATGAGAAATTTATTGGTGGGGGACTGGCAGGTTGAAGTTTTCTTTGCAGTGAAGTAATGAAACCATAAAAATGTGTTGTTACGGTGATAGAAATTGAATACGATGTGTTGTGTAGCTTTGAAAATTGTCTCTGTTGGAATATATTACGAGATTGAATTGGTTTTGGTAAATATAATACGATTTCTGGTGGCTGGAACTTAGTTTCTCATCCTACGAAAATTTAAATATAAGTAATATTTTGACACAATGAAAAATGGGGGTGAAGAAATGAAGAAAGAATTCTGTATTAAAACTAATGCGAAAAGTCTTCCAAAAATTCTTTTATTTTTAGTGGAAGATCAAACTTACTGTGATTCGATGAGATTCGATGAGATGCTCGGGACCATAAAGATTTCGTAACATCTAATAAATGTACACCAGCGTGGGTAACTGATTTGAATACCTGAATGACTGAGTTAGATCACTTTCAGTTTGATGTTTTACTTTTTCTGAAGGAAATCTGTGTAACTAATGAGAAAGTTTGATGTTTTACTTTTTCTGAAGGAAATCTGTGTAACTAATGAGAAACTTTGTCGCGTCACTTTCTTTCTGAGCTGAGTAAAATTAAAAAGTTTTTTTACTATTGCAGGTTTCACATTTCCTTTCCAAAGAGTTGGACGAGCGATCGACTCTCCGTGAGGTAATGATAGTTATGTTAGTTTGGTTCTCATATCTACGTAGACTTCGATTTGTTTTTTTATATAAGAGACAATACCTTTGCTTACAGGTGGCTGACTCGTATATCTCGGACGAGAGAGTAGGATTTGGCGAGCCTGTGCACGGAGTAGAACTTTACTTTTGCCCACCTCATAAGAAAACAGTTGAAATGCTCAGCAACATACTTCCAAAGGAACAAATTGAGGCAGTTAATTCTATTGATAATGGTCTAATTGGTATTATTGTATGGAGAAAAACTAATTTAACTTCGTCTATATCACCCACCACTGCTACACACCACAAACATAGCTCTAAAAGACAACAATACTTCAGTAGGAGACAGCAAGATATAAATGTGAATGCCAATTCCACCCATAAAGCAGTACCCCATACGGACTTTAAGGCCATTGAGAATGATGACGATGATGATGATGTTCCTCCTGGATTTGGGCCACCGGCTGCCCGAGTCGAGGATGATCTGCCGGAGTTTAATTTCTCCAGCAGTTCGATTCCACCACACTTGGCCCAAAAACCAAAGGAACCACCAAATATGGTTACATTACACTCAGTTAACCCTGCCCCACCACCAGCACGCCCTGTAGAACAAATGAGGGAACTTGTATACAAATATGGGCAAAACAAACCAAGTACACCTTCAGTAAACTGGCAGGATAAATTTGGGGGGACAATTCAACCCTGGAACGATGATGATGATGACATACCTGAATGGCAGCCCCAAACCTCCCAGAATCAGTTTCCTCCGCAACAGACAATGCACAACTTTGCTCTTCGACCACATATTTTGAATCAATCATTTCCGGGTTCACAACAACAGCCTATGACACCACAATATCTGCAACCCCCGATGAATGTGACTCACAGCCAAAGAAATTTTGACCCTCAATGGGTTCCTTCTCCCCAGGGTAGCAACCTACCGCCAAGAGGTGGACCGCCCTACGGAGCGCCTGCACAAGGCACTACCTGGCCTCAAAATGTGTCTAGAAGTAGGGGATATTAGTGTCTTTTGCTATAAACTTCACTCTTCTTTTAATTTTTTTATGGCTTTTGTATCTGTAGAATGTAAGCTTATTGTAAGGTGTCGAGCTATTTTTTTTAGCATCAATACCTCGTAGATTAAACAAATGACCTCCTTTTTTCTCCTGTTTTTGTTTGCCTGACAGTAGATGTTCCGCTGAATAATTGCGCTGAGGGACAAAACAATTTTACATGCTTTAGTTTTTACGTTACTTCTAAATTTTCATGGCGTTTTCGCTACTTTGGCTGCTTTATACGTGGAGAAACGTGCAGACTATCGATCCAATCCCTGCTGGCTTGAGCAAATATGCAGGGTGAGTCTGATTTGTCTTTTGCACACACCATTGAATCCTCAAGTGTAAATGAGAGAAATTGTAGGATAGTCATTGAACGTGGTTTTGAACAGAAATGCAAAAATGCACGTAGTCTGTGTATTACTCGTAGTTGCTATCATGCTTGATCTTAGGGATATTTGCATAAATTTGATTTAAAAAATGTTTTTATAAAAGTCATGGTATCTCTGATGTAAAATAATCATCCGATTTATACATCAATTTACGTTTACGTTTTAAAAGTATAAGAGAAAGGTATACTCGGGTTCTAAAGTAACATTTTAAAAGTATAAGAGAAAGTTATACATGGGTTCTAAAGTAACGGAAAGTAGTTCGTATATCCTTTCGTTTATATTGTTTGGTACGATTCAGTATTACTCTCTAAGTAAACATTTTAACCTAGGTAAAAGAATCATGATTTAAGCATCTGAATCCACCCTCACGTGGCCTGATTCGATTCCAGAGATAAACAAATCTTAAGTTTTCATGTTATGTGAAATTTAGAACCTATATGATATTTACATCTTTAGCACAGAAGTACAACAACAGAAGGACCCACGTGTTACACCCCCTGCCCCTCCCCCAAAAAACAGTAAAACAGTGGACAATTATAACAAATCATGTAGAAAAACAGACAAATGATAAGAAAAACAAAGAGCTTTCTAGGCGAATATGAGAAACCTTGAAGAACAGGTGAAAAGATGGATAGATGACTACACTTTCAAATGCCCTCAATTCAAAAGATTTGAATAGAAGCATGATCAACTTGTGAGTGCTCGCTTGAGTCCTGCTCGTTGCTCTGGGGTCAAATTTGTTGGAAAACTGACATCAAATTTGATCCTCAAATCACCCCTATGACCAGGCTCCTTTGTTATTGGCATCCCTTCTTTTGCAACGCTCATCTCGTAACCCGGACTCACAATGTCACTCACTGGAACACTCAAAGTACGTCCATCAAGTGTGGTGAGGTTTATTGTGGTTCCTCCAATGGCCTCAGCCAATGACACCCTTTTGTTCACAATAAGGTCATTCCCGTCTCTCTTGAACACATCATGAGGCTTCTCATCAATCACAAACACAAGGTCTGCTGCCAGCTGATTTGGTTGTTGATTCCCTTTCTCAGGAAACGTTATCTTTGTCCCTTTCTTCCAACCCGGCTTCACATCAATGGTTAATATCTCTGTTTCCGGAACTGTCCATCTGCAATTTTAGACATCATAACCTTAGAAGACTTCACAATGTTTCTGACAATACAATCACAGTCATTAAATCATACACATAGAGTGTCCTGAATATAATTTCTCTAACATCTATCTATCTAAGAATGATTTCTCAAAATCAACCCCAGTTTAAGTTAAGATGATTATACTTACCCGTTAGCATCCACGGTCTTCCTTGAGATCTTCATTTTCCTTGTAGATCCAGAGTACAATTCCTCCAAGGAGCAAGGCAGTTTGGATTCCACAGGTAGTGGTTTCTTTGGCATATTCCCCCTTCCAGTACTATATGATCGAAAATGATTATCATTTGCACCGAATCCACCAAATGTTGTCGTCCCTCCATCAGAGGGGAATCTCTTGGACTTGCCTGGCCCAGATGATCCAAATCCAAAAGGGCTACTTCCAAAGAATTCTGCAAAAATATCCTCTGCATTTCTGGGGTTGAACCCATTTGATGGTTCATCAGGTGGCCTATCTTTCAACCCCTCCTCTCCGTACTGATCATAAACCACCCTTTTCTTAGGGTCACTCAGCACCTGAATTCACCAAAGTCAGCCCTATCTATAGTACGAGGAAAAACTTGCATCAAATTGATAAGGATTTACTTCTGAATTATATTCCAGCACTATGCAAAAACAATGAGATTATGATAAAATGACTCATCTCAAGTAATATTGATAAAAAAAACTGACAATTGAGTGCCATAAAGCTCCCAATTCAATAGAAAGAGTTCACATATAATCATGCAACTTATGACCACACTTTGATGCAGAATCCACACAGAACAACCCTCAATGACCCTAAAACTTTGTCATCAACTTAATTCCTCTACAATGAATTTAAAATCACCAGTTTGCCTTTCACAATCCTATTGACATTACTAGCATTTTAAAAAAAATGGAATAAATTGTGTTAATTATTTTCTTTCTCTCTTTTTTCCTCCCTATTCTCACCAACCAAATTATTTCAGGTGTTATTAAATTGTAATGACTAAAAGCTGACAAAAAAAAAACACATGAAAGGTTTTCTTGCCTCGTAAGCCTCAGAGATCTGTTTGAAATTGGCTTCAGCTTCTTTTTTGTTGGTGGGGTTCTTATCAGGGTGCCATTTCATGGCCAACTTTCTGTATGCTTTCTTCAAATCATCCTCCGTGGCATTTCTGTTAACCTTCAATACATCATAGTAATCCACACCCATGTTTTCTTTTTTCCTAAAAACTTGAATATCTTGCTATTATGGCAACAAATACAAAATTTCAAAATACAAAACCTTCAAATTAAGACTCTTTTCACAGACACCCGATTACGAAATACAACCCTTCATCCACCAAAGTTTAAAACTTCCTTGGAGGGTTCATTTGAATATGCGAGGTGACATGAAAAGAGAACAAAAATTGTTCTATCAAAGCAAATGACACAATTCAAAAATCTAGAAATTGATGTGTCGGTTTGCGACATGGGAAAATTTCGGATGAGTTCGACGGTTGGAAGTGCACGCGTATTCTTTCTTTTCTCTTCAACGGAAAATTTTGGATCATTGAATACGATGATAATCGAGACCGAAAGCCACGGCAAAAATAAACTCTAGACAGCTCAATTTGAATAAATTCTTCAGGTTTTCTCAACAGCTCAATTTTCTTAAATTCTAAATAAACCTCATCCATTTTAAAAGTTTTAGTGTTATTTACTTAATGTTTGTTTGATGGTATAAATTTTTTATTATATTGTATAAATTTTTTATTATATTGAAGAATGTTTATTTAATCTTTAAAATTGAAAAATAAGGAAATAGAAGAATGTAGAGAAAATAAATAATTGTATGAACAATTTTATTTAGAAATATAAAATAGCCACCCTTCCTAATAGGAGTATAAACATATTTTGTAGTCACTAAACAAACATTAAAAAATATTCTTAATTTTACATTCATCAAAAAAAAAAATTAACATGAAAAAATTATTATACCAAGAGTATGATTGGGATAAATTCTTTTAAGACATTTAATTTTCGATCTATCTATCTATATATATTTACATTAATCAAAATAAAAAAATAACATGAAACAAAAATCCCATAATATAAATTTCTAGATTAGTTCTTGTAAACAAAACCTGGCGGTTACAAAATAGTTTGATATTTATAAACGGCTGTTTGCAATTTCACATATGAAAGACTAATTGAAATATTTTAGTAAACAATATTTTACAAAAACTCTGACTATCTACTCCAACTAGAATTTAAACACTTTCATTGAAAAAAAAATCTTATTCTAATCCCAACAGCATTAAGTTTAATTAACAAAATATTAAATAAAAAAGATAAATAAATTTAATGTCTTGAAAATATAAAAGCCATTAAATGCCCATGAAAAGAAAAATTTAATAAAAGTTGAGATTTATCCGCCCTCACCCCAAAAAATAGAGATAAAATATAGAAGGAAAACTCAAATTCCCATGACAAAGAAAAATCCCCGGAAAAGAGGAGACTATATTTAGTGTCAAAATTTACCTGTTATGGAAGATGGTAATAAAATACAAAATTAGAAGAATTAGTAAGAAAATGTTGTTAAAAAATGAAGTCATTCTTATTTTACCCCGATCAACACCATGATATCTTTTCAAAAAGTAATATAAATTATGATTGTCAAAGCCTAACAACATACATTTTTACATAACAATTGAACATTTGACTTGAAGGGTATCTATCTTTCAGATGCCCATATATAAGATGATTTAAAAAAAAAAAGGAAAAAAGAATTACTTATTGCACTTACAAGAATTGAGTGAGGTGAATAGCATTGCCACTTAGTGACTTTTATTACACAATCTCCATCGCAAAACCTCCAAAGTATCAAATTTAACACTTTAGACCAGAGCAAAGTAATGTTCAACCAGCTTAGAAGTAAAACAGAAAACAACTATACATGTGAAGTCAGAGATAAACTTTCCTACATTAACACTTTTGCTACAGTGTGAGTTACAAATTTATTCACTTGTTGGATGATTTAGCGAGTTTCGGCGAAGCACTAGCTTATTTTTCAGGGTGCTTAGCAGAATCATCTGCTACTGCAAGTTCAGAAATATCTTCAATATCTGGTATCTCAGGAGACTCCTCAAAGTCTTTACCCTGTAAGGTGAAGACATGTAATTAATGGTCAAAAAGTATAACATAAAGAAGAAGAATGCATATTGCGTATAAATTGATAATTACATTGAAAATTGACTAATTAAATTAACCAATAATATAGTGATAATTCTGGCAATTCATTATACCAGAAAACAGATTGCTGCAACAAAGGAACTTTGTGTTATATCAGTTAATTGCATTTTTTGTGTACAAGTGTTTCCAACTAGAAATAATCCCACATATGATTCATCCAAACAAAAAAAGACTGCATAAAACCACAAATTTGAGAGTATAAAAAAATACCTCAAGCTGGCTGAGCATGTCAATGGTATCTTCGAGATCACCACAGTTGATAAAGTATACTTCTTTGAGGGATTCGTGAGAAATATCAGGAAATGACTTCTTTAGATATTCCATATCCATGTCAACTTCTACCTCAAGCAAGTCTGCCATATTCTCCTCTGAAGAAATCCAAGGTGCTTGCTCGGTATGCAGTTGACGCAAAGACTCAGCAAGCTTTCTCACACGAGCTTCCATAATCGACTGATCCATCTCAGGTTTTGCCTTTTTCTTCAACTCTTCTTCTTCTTGCTGGTTCTTGGACTCTTTCTCTTCGTGATTCTTGGAATCTTTCTCTTCGTGGTTCTTGCAATCTTTCTCTTCGTGCTTCTTGGAATCTTTCTCTTCGAGGTTCTTGGAATCTTTCTCTTCGTGGTTCTTTGAATCTTTCTCTTCGTGGTTCTTTGAATCTTTCTCTTCGTGTGGATTCAAAAAACACTTGCCTGCCATTGTAGAGTTGATTCTAGGAGCCCCATTTGCAAAAAAAAACAAGGAAATTCAGGCAACAAAGTTAGTAACTTCTTCCACAACAAGAAACTAAAAAGTTTGACAATTTCATCATCACTCTTGCACGCACCCATTACCAAAATCTCCAATAAATCAAGTTCCTTTTTTTCCATTTTCCAAAGGGTCAAGACAACACAAGAAAAAAAACATATTCGTGAAGAAAATTTTTTTGACTTTGGACGTGAAAGCAGAGAAAGAACTTGGAAAGGGAAGGGAACAAGAACAAACCAGTGGAACGCGAAACTCTGATTGAATGAGAGATTGAAGAATGAATGTGAAGTGTGAAAAAAAGTTGGAAGAGGAAAAGGCTTTTATAGGACTTTGTGTTGGCGGCAACCCACGCATGAAAAAACGTATTAATTAAAGTTTAAATTAATTAAAAATATAATTGTGGTGAGTGAAATAAAAACTTGTTTCCATAAAATTTATTTAATACCGTAATTTATAAGTAAAATTATTTATTTTCAAATTGGTTAAAAATTATACTAGTAAAATTCATTTGATATTTTGTCTTTATATAATAAAGTTATGTTTTTTAATTCTTTTTAATCAAATCTATTGGGGTGCTAGTTGTGTTTATAGATAAAGGAAAATTTGTAAAATTAGAACTAATTAAGATTGAAATGGTTTGTTTATGTTGGTTTTTTTTTTCTTATAATAGCAAGGAATCATAAAGAGAATGCTAAAAATAATTTTGTACTGGTATTTTCTATGAGTATGTGTTTGTTTTAAACTTTACACAATTTTCAATAGAATTGAATATACTCTGGTAAAAGTTTGACTAACATTAAATGAAGCTTTGAATGAAAAAACAAACAATTTTTAATTATTTCTATTGAAAACAATAAGGTATGGTTGTACTGGTGAGACATGATTTTTGGAGAATTAGTGAAAAATTTGATTTTTTTTTATAAATTTAGGAGCATAAAAATATAACATATAAAAATAAATAATTGAAACCTTGGAAAAGAGTTATAGAAATTTGTAGAATTTAAATTTTGTATGTAAAAATATGTAAATAGTCAATTTTAAGTTTAATTTTTGTTTCATCGTACAGGTATTAAGAAAAATATAAATATAATACTTTTTGGAATAATTTTTTATTTGAGAACATATCAGAATAAAAAAAATTAATGCTTCTTTTAAAAACTCAGAATATAAATCATTTTGAAAAATAAAAATAAAAGGGCGATTATTTTAGAACGGAGCTAGTAGTTGTCAATTTTACTTTTGAGCATAGAATAGCAATAATTATTTCTCTTTACTTTAGAATTAAATTTTTTTAATCATTTTTGAAACTTTAATGATGTAGGAAGAGAAAATTTTAATGATCAAAATGCTAAAGAATTGTAAAAAACAATATAAAGGGTAACAAGCCTTCGTTTGATAAGTGAGAAATAAATAGAAGGATGGCGGACAAGAGAGAAAAATATAAAATAAAGTTGTTTGTGTTTAAGAAAAACAAACGATAAATAATGTGGAAATAAAAAGAAAAAGAAACAAAAATACTTTACCGTCCTTGTAGAAACATGTAACACGATATCTAAAAGCTATAATGGATTATCATATTTAATCACATTTACATCGTTTATGCTAAAATGAAATTATCAAATCCAAAATTGATTAACAAACAAAAAATATGATTAAGAAAAGTTGAGAAAAAAACATCCTGGACATTGGCTAGCCTCTTGGAAACTCCTAAAATAAAAATAAAAACTTGAAATTATAAAGATCACTATAAGCATTTTAGGTAACAAATTTGGACCTTAAGCTTCATGGAGTAAACTCTATAGATGGCATTAACAACTATATAAAGCATGAAAATAGAACGTAAGAAGATCATGAAATTGCACCCTTGAAATTAACATCTCCATTTCAAAATTAGAAGCCTTGGGAAGGGGTTTTGGAACTTCTATGCAACCACTTGATCTTTATCATTTTTCTCACAAACTCATGCTTTTATGTTTTTTTTTTTTTTCTATAAGTTATGCTTATTGTTGTACGTTTTTTATATAATGCAATTTTGCCTATGATAGTGAGGAATTTAATTTGATACTAATGTGTGAAAAAGATATCTAGATAATTGGTATGAAAAAGTTGTAGTTACATTCAATCTACACATTAATATATAAATCTATAACAAAAGTTTATTTTAAAAAAGATTAGAACTAAGTCAATAATATATAAATCTATAACAAAAATTTATTTTAAAAAAGATTAGAACTAAGTCAATAATAAATGACACATGTATAGAAGACATGAGTATAGTAGACACACTTTTAAAATAAATGACGTAAAAGATATGATTTAGGAACGTGACTTCATATGTATGAATATGATTTTGTCTATATTGTGTGAGAAAACAATCATAAAAAGTTCTACCAAAAATTTCACTAAAAAGTTGTAAGTACATTCATTAGGATATAAGAGATATACTATATATATATATATATATATATATATATTAAAGGTTCGTTAATAGAGTTGTGACTATATTTACATAGACGTGGAATGAGTGATAATACAAAAAATTGAACTAAATATTCGACTTATGAATGTGACCGCATCCATGTGAGTATTGGAATATAAAAAAAAGTGATCAAAAATTTGGTAACATGATTGTGTCTTTATCCACATGTGTGTGTATGAGGTGTGCTAGTAAAAAATTGCTTTAGATATTCAACTACATGATTGCATTCATATGGATATGAAAAATTAAGCCAAAAGTTAAACTAAAAAATTATGAGTGTGTTTATACGGGTGTGAAAAATACATCCACATAAAATATTACACAAGAAGTTTATCTATAAGAGTGTAATTACATTTACATAAAGTATAAGAAACATTTTTCTAATATTGCACCAAAAGTTTAATGACATAAATGTAAAGATATATAGGAAGAGTCAGAAAATTATACCAAAAAGAATGTGATTGTATAGATGATGGAGAAAACACTTACATTAAAAATAGTCTTCTAGTTAATAAAAATTGAATTTACATAAAAAAATATTTAGCAAAAAGTAAAGCTTTTTTTTTTTATTCGTGTGGATAAAAATACTCCTAACTAAAGGGGTGTCAAAATATTATTCTAAAAATAACCTATGAGATGAATTATTGAGAATGTGAAACCTTTTACCAATCTTACACTTCTAGAAAATGATCTGTTAAAGAGGTGGTTTAAGTATTAAATAATGATCAAGTCAATATAAAAAATTAAAGAAGTAATATATAATATAAAAAATTAAAGAAGTAATATATAAAAAAACCAAGTATAGGGTTTAATCATTAAAATAATTTAGAAGATTATTACCTACTCTAGTTAGATTGAGAAATAATTTACGTAGTTATACTAAGTTATTATTTGTTTTGGTCTTAAATTGATCTGTGTCAAAGTTAATACTAAATTGATATTTTTTAATAATTTTTTTTTATGAAGTTCAATTATTTTGGTGAAGTCTCAGGGAGCTCCTAAGGGCAGAAGTATGATTTCAGAGATGCATGCTAAAAAATTCGGCGGAATATTTAATCTAATTAATGAAAGTTGAACTTCAATGATCGTAATTTAATCTAATTGCATTCGTGGTGAGAATAATAGAGAATATTCACGTAGGAATTCGAAACCTGACCTTATATTCTTATTGGAAAACTATTATATATATATATATATATATATATATATATATATATATATATATATATATATATATATAAACTCACGTCTATTGAGAAAGATAATTAACATCATTTAATTTTTATCAATTTAATTTAAAAATTGCAAACTTGTTATCTAGAATAAAAGATGATCATTAAAAAATCTTAATTTAAAAATGAAGAGCATATTAAGAACAGCCTCACTGAGTATGCAACTTGTGATAGTTGTTATTTAATCACACAATGTGTAGATGATATCCTCCTTATCATGGAACCATACATTTGCCAGAAATGAAATAACTATTTTTAAAATTTTAATAAACACACCTGCAAAATATTTTATTTTAGAGTCCAAAAGTGAAATTATGCCTACAATAAAATATATAATATATTATTAAATATGACTTTTAAAGATTCGATTAAGAGTTTTTTTTTCTTTTAACATGTTTTTTTTTTCAAAATGTCATTTTCATATTTTTGTTCAAATTAATTTTTTAATATTTTAAAGTAAATAATCAAATTTTAAAAATACCATTGTATCACCGTACAAACTATTTGATAAAAATATAAAATATAATTATATGTTAGAAATATTTTTTCATAAACTTTAATGACCGTATAATTATATATGTAAAAATGTCTATTCATTATAAACTTATTATATGAAATAAATAATGATTTCTTACACCGTTCAAATTAAAATACTAATATCTATTTAACTCCGCGAAAGAAATATAAAACAAAGTATTTAACTTATAATACAACTTTTCATTTGGTTGTTGTTTGAAAGATAATCAAACATAAACAAAATAATATAAAAGTTATTACAATATTGAGATATATTTTAAATCAAAAAAATAAAATTCACTTACAGAAACATAAAAGAGATTATAAACAAGATCTCACTGTTGTTTATATTGTTACAATATATTGTTTACAAAATGTTGTTTCATCAAAAGCTACCCCATAAAAACTCCCAAACTGTTTAATAATAACAGTAATACAACACAATAAAATTATTACATTGCTGTTAAAATATTTATAGCAAAATAACTTGTATCCAACCATTGATTAAAGTTAAAAAAATAATTTAAATTGATTTCTGAACGCTAAATTAAAAAAGAAAAACTAACAAAATTAAATAACAGTAACTAACTGATCCATTTGACCATGAACCTATTTCCTCGTACCTTGTTAAGAACATGTCCAAAGAATAAAGGAGTAATAAAAGGGAAGTGTTGAAAGTGAGATAATGTTACAGTGTGGTGGTGGATGACACAACTGAGAGCTACCAATGGTTTTACCTTCTTCTTCCCTCTCCCTCTCCTTCTTCTTCCCCACTTCTACTCTGCTTCCTAATAACCTTATCTTCAGGTTCTTCTACATAACCCCTTTTCAATATTTATTTATTTATGTTCATATTTACTCTCTTTTTTCTAATCCCATTTGCTTGTATTCATCAGAAACAACTCCAGGGCTATCTTCAAGCAACACAATTTCCCATTATCAGAGGAAAGACCACGTTTTTCATGTTGTGCTCTAAAACCCACTTCACAAAACGGGGTTTTTAGAAGGGATTTGATGCTGTTAGGCTTGACTTCGGTTTCTCTGACATGCCCACTTTCAGGTGCCTCCCTTGCATTCTCTGTGTGAATTTGGTGGTTGTTAAGAAAATACGAGATTATAAGAACGTGTGTGATTTCATTTGACATGTGTTTTATTATGTGATGCAATTGAGACACATTTGCTTTATCATTATTCTTTCTTTCTTGCAGTGGCTCTTGCTGATGAAGAACCCAAAATGGGTTCGTTTTTTGATGAAATAAATGCCTATTCTTATCTGTACCCTGTTGAGTCGCCTTCCAACAATATTTCCCTCAAATGGTATGCTAAGTAGATGCATGTTATGAGAATGCTAGCAACACTCTTCTCAACATACTACTATTGACTAAACTTTATTAGAATTAGAGATCACATAAAAATGCGAGTCTTACTTATTATTTAAGGAATCATATGATTTTATAGTTTTCTATAAAAGTGTGTTAAAAGTGCTGTGTCAGAAAATATGTTACAAGCACTTCTCATATCATATTTCATTTATTTCTTTATTTATAGTGCTAGTGCATCTAAGATAGCTATATTTGGTTTACAATTCCACTCGTTGTCTGAAAATTTTCCTTCATTGTTACATAAGCTAACTCTTCCATATATTTAAAGGGTAGAATCCCGAAAGCCAGAGCGATATTCATCAGCTGCACCACTTTCTCGTAAGTTTTTTCCTTTTCCTTTGCTAGGCAAAAAGTTCTTATCAAATGATTCAGAATAGAGGTCATGTTTCATTGTGAGCTTGTTACAAAACAACTGCCATTTAGATTTAATAGCCACCAGCTCTGGGGTTAAAATGTTTGAATATATAAACTTTCACCAGTCAATACTGATCTTTTGCTTAAAGATACTGCATACTTGCTTTGTGATTTTCCTTTTATGGATAAAATTTTTTTTGTAAATTTTATGCAGCTGATGCACGCCTGCGCATTGTGTCTGAGCGTGTTGACTTTATTGATAATGTTATCATTTCTGTCACGGTATTCTCTCAACCTCATACTTGTTTGAAGGAGTTTTTTAGTCATCTATTCATGTTTTTGTACTACATTCAGATAGGTCCACCAAATGCAAGCTATATAAAATCAACGGATAAGAGTAAATGGAGTGCAAAAGATGTTGCTGATTCAGTTTTAGCTGACAGATCTTCACTGGTAACTGGTCACTTCTTTATTACTTATGGTTTATGTGTTAATGCTATTCTTATTGGAAACAAATATCGTACTCTTTTTGAATAATTTAAAACCACAAGAAACAGCTACTATTGCTCTGAGTATTAAATTAAATTCAGAGATTTAGCATTCATGCACCAGTTAATAGGGATTATCTCTACCTGAAAACCAGGGAGTGGTAATATGGTCATAAATGTTGGATGGTAGGTAAAACATTTTTGTTATAGTTGGGAAGATAACATGTTAAATTAATCTTAGCTGTTTTGAGGATTTTCACTGACCACACAATATAAATGGTGCTCCAAGATGTTAAAATATAGTTTACTTCTGCTGCATATTCTGATAACAACATTTTGCAGCGAGTTACCTCAAGTCAGCGTTTAGAAGAGAGTTCAGTTCTCAATACCCATTCTAGTGAAGTAAGCCTCATAAAATCATCTTTATTTCTTTGTTTTCAATATTCGATTCATCTCTCTCCCCCTCTCCCTCTCTCTATATATTTACTTATGTTGAAGTTTATGCATCGTGAGCTTATTTGCCTCTCCTCACAGATTGATGGTGAGAAATACTGGTATTATGAATACCTTGTTCGTAAAGCACCTTTGAGACTTGTAAGTAATGCCTTCTGACACAATTTTTTTTCATGGAAAGATGTGGTATATGTAATGATTACTTTTGATTATGAACCATGCTTGTACAGACCGATGAATCAAACACCTATCGGCATTATCTTGCTTCAACCGCTGAAAGAGATGGTATATCTTCTATTTATTTCGTACCTATAGATTATTTCTAACTTTGTGTATCTAATATGAGACTGTCCTCTGTATATTCATACAAAGTGCTTCATAGCTCCTTTGGAAATGATTTTGTTCTATTTTCTGTTTCTCATTCAATGACGCTTGTTTCGGCTTACCAATTAGCTAATTCACATGCCGTTGTTTCTCTTTATGCTCCTTTGGAGTTTTTCAAGTTATATTTATTTTTTGGTGTTGAATTTCAGAAATTCTCTTCTATTACTAAGCACTTGTTTGCAGGTTATTTGTACTCTATCAGTGCTTCAACCGTCAGCCCGCGGTGGGAAAAGGTACTCTCGCTTTCTCACTCACTTTTGTTGTTCATGCATGTTTATGTTCATTCGTTCAAATGATATATGAGAACCTGTAGAAGCATTATAAAAACAAAATTAGCAAATGAACTTCAAGATTTCTTGTACTTCCTCAGTCAATGATCAAACATATCTAATTCTTTAAGTTGACAACGGTTTGGCCATCCATGCACAGACTGAGAGCAAGTCACACTTTTTAGTTTTGATGTTTATAAAAGAGTAAAACAAAGTTGTTCATCTATCAAAGGGGATTGTAGAACCTGAGAATCAATGTCAAGGTGAATATTTTCCTTTTTCTTTTTTAGAAAAAAGAAACGGTATGATATGTTTAAAAGAGGTAAAAAGAATGCGAATGGTTTGATTCTATTCAAAATGGCTCTCAAAGTATTCCTACAATTCTGAAAACAGTTTATGTTATGTGTGGCTCTAACCATAGAATATATTTGATACAGCTGGGGCCTTTCCTTGAAAAGGCAGTGAGTTCGTTTCGTCTCCTTAGCCCAACAGAAAATTATGTCCCTCCATACAAAGATCCCTGGAGATTTTGGTGAAAACTCAAATATTTTTTTTATTGTATTAATGTGATAATTTTTTAGGCTTGAAATTTATGTATCATTTAATTGTTGGTCGAAAAAGGCATATTGAAATGGATTCTCTTACAGAGATGAAGCAGAACATGACGCCTTCTTTTTCTGTTTTTGCTATTCTTTGTTATCATTTAAGTTTACTTTAACATCTTTTATGAAACAATCCAACTTATGTAATAAAACACACCTTTTAAAATCTTCTTAGGAAAAGGCAATTGTCTTATTATTTAATCTGTATCAATTTTATAATTAGCCCTTTTTAGGTTAATTGTTAATAAAAGTTCTGAAATTTACAAAATTAGAATAAAAACTAATCAGAACAAGGAATAGGTTTCATGTGATATATTTTCTATTCTTCTCCTGTTTGTTAGCTTAGAATTTATAACAAATTGAAACAATAAAAATAAAGGAATGGTTGAAATTAAAGATAGATAATCAAAATTACTTTTAGTAATTTAATTTCAATTTAACCCGAGCAATTAATTGTGGAAGTAATGAAATTTAAAAGCAATTATAACAAATTACTTTCCAAATATCTATTTTACAGGATATCCTTGGTTACGGTTCTCCAAGGACCTAATCATTTCAGGATTCAGGAGAAACTGCAATTTTTTACATGCCTAAAAATGTTGGAAAGAAAAACCAAATTTAGACTCACCAATTGTATAACTTTCTTTTACTTACATAAAAAATGTTACACTTGCACCAAATCTCTGACATGAACAATGGTTTAATGGTTTTTGATTTCTGAGGTTGAAAGAAACAACCTCTTACACTGCACCCCTCATTCTAATTGTCTATGTCTTTTTTCATTTATATTGGATTTCTATACAAAAAGAAACTAAGTTGGGAGGGACTATTCCTTCAATTAGCACCTACCCTTTAGCAAGCTCAACCTGAGCAAAAAGAATGATACGCATCTTCATTACTTCTACAAATACAAAGAATACCCTCAAAAGTCCCAACCTATGAACAAAACATGTGAGGTAAGTTTGATATTGGAATGTATTTAATCTGCATTTACCAAGGGTAAAGACTAATTTTCCCAAGGAAGGTGCAAATGTTAGTCCTGGGATATAGCAGTATATTCAAAAAGTATGCATTTGGATGAGCCATGCTTTAGGCACAGATGCAAACGACTTGTTAATTGATAGGTCAAAGTCCATTCCATTGCCATCTGTGAATCCTCCTTCATTTGCCTAACGATTCTGACCTGCAAGAAGAAAAAGAATTGCTTTAGATTAATAATAAGCTTCCCAGTGAAGTGAGTGACAATAGAATCTACAGTTCCAACATTGAAAATGGATGATTCTACATGTGATGTAAGAAGGACTAGAGGATATGATAACCAAAGAAGTATTATATTCAGGGAATATCACGCAACAAAGAGTCATTCAAAACTAACCATTTATTATCCTATACTATTAAACGTGAGAAAATGCATTGACCATGAAAAGATATTTTATACCGTCATCTAATTACAAATGTTATGTGTAGTGTGTTTGTTAACTTTCACAGGAATTACCTTAGAAAACCCTACCTATCATACCTTTTACTGATTGATAATATATTACACAGACAGAGCACGGAAATTATACTATGTGTATATATATATATATATATATGTGTGTGAGTGTATTAATATATACATTATATGTTCTTCTCCATTACATTTTAACAATCAGTTCAAAATAAATTTGTCATTTGTTGCTTTATTTATAAAGAAGTACTGCAACTAAAAATTTCCCTCCTCTGATACGGATTTATTGACAAGAGAATTTGGCTGAAATGAGAAGAAATCCAGTTCTTGGAAAGCAATGATTTGAAATATGAAGTAATTTGATTTTAACTACCTGAATACGTTTCCCGAGCTGGACTTCTACGTCAGTACTAAATTTTAAATTATCAGCAAGTAACGTGAAAGGATCAACTGTAGCACCAGAAATTAAAGTAGGAATCTGAGGGGCATAAACCCACTTCAACTTAGCCTGGCCAAACTCTCCCTTTCCTTCTATTCGTGGCATTAGTTTTTCAAGAGTAGCAGTTGCAAGTTTCTCAAAGGCAGGTTGACCATTGCTTTCCAAAATGGATTCTGCTAACTGACTATCAAGTCTTCTGGCAACCTGCATGAGTAGAAACAAATCATGAGTATTGATATTTCACAGATGAAACTATTAACCAACTTGAAAACTTGAATTAGAGAAACTTTGGGATCTGAAAGCACATAGAGATCTTCTGTGAAAGTGAATGTTATTGTCCACACACAGTGGTCCTCACTCCAAGTAACTCGTGTCACTTCAACTAGAAATTTTATAGCTTAATCAACTCAAGGGTCTATTCCAACACTAACAAGACTGGACCAGTTGATTCTGAACCCTAAGCCCAATAAGGAGGATATGGAACCTCAAGCTTCAAATATGATTACAATTTACAAATCTTAATTGATAATGCATGTTAGTGAACTGGTCACAAAACATAACTAAATTGGCTCATGTGAAAGTTGTTGTCTTGTCATTGAGAATGCTCATGACATGATTAATTTATTTCATGTGTTAATACAAGACAGAGAGCAGCAGCATCTACCTCAATAGCCGACAGTGTATCCTGTTCAATGAAGTCCCGCCAATTGCTAGCTCGACGTTGAATTCTATATTGCCTCTCAGATCCAACCAAGGTTAAATCAAGCATTGGATCTAGTCCATAATCAGGTTCAAACCTTGCAATGTTGAGATGCTCCCGTTTTAACCTCACCTGCATTTAAAATGAATTTTATCAACCTAAACAATTAGTCAATAAAGTTAGGGGAGAAAAAACTAGTTTGGAAGAAACTGCAGGTTGCTCTTCATAAGAGTTGAAAAATTAAACATATCACAAACCTGTGTTGCAACTAGATCAACTTCACCATTCTCAAATACCAGTGTGCCCCTAGGTTTTATACATTTGGGATGTGCAAGACCATTCAACTCAAGCTCTCCACTAACAGCAAAATTAAGAATTAAAGGATACACTATCTTCAGCTCTGGTCCAAGCACAAGCTTCAAATCAGTAAGGCAGATTCCTATATTTGGTTTTATCTGCACTTCCTCCGTATCCTTTTCCACCTGAATTGGCTCATTGACTTCCATGTGGTTTTATCAAGGGAAAATATCATCATAACCCCAAAAATGTAACCAATCTTAAAAATAACACACAGTGAACTCGATTAATTTTTCAAATAACACAAGCACAAGTATAGATAAAGCACTCAAATCTCAAATTGTGATGAGTTTGATGTTTTTAGGATACTATAGATCAGATTATAAGATAGAGTGTTTATTATGATTGATTATTTTTTAATCCTTGTTCTCCACTTTCTGTTCTCTGTTATCTTGCACAAATGATTGATCTTGGCATCTCCAAATGGATCATGAACTACATCATAGCAAAAAAATAGTCAGCAATGGGCCAATTAACTTGTAAACCCTATAGCTATGACCAATTTCTATTAAGTTTGTAAGTGCTTATGGAAAAGTTGGACGTGAAATTTTATGAAAAAGTTAAGGTGCATAAACTGATTTCAGCTTTGTGAGATATTTGAGGGAGGATAACTGCAATAATTTGCAGAACTGATACTAATAATTTGTTCAAAACGTGCTACGTATGAAGCAATTCAGTGCCTTGGTTGGAGAAAAATGCAATAGATGCAAGGTAGCTTCTTGCCAACGTTGCTTATTTGGGATAGAATGGTCGGTCTTCTTAGCTTCTTGGTGGTGCTTCATTAGTGTTTGTTTAGTTACATTGATCACAAATTCACAATACTACACATAGTTGGCAGCAACTAAATAATTTGACCAAAAATGAATATGCACGATTTAGATTTAATACATGCAGAGTCATTACATTATGTAACAGTGCAGAAATCCAGAGTCAACTATAATGCTATAGAAAGGGGCATGAGATTAATACATTGCAGTAATAAGCAAGTCAATTCTGATTTAAGAGAATTATTATAAGAAAATGGAAGAAGACTACATGATGCTAAAACAATAACCAAGTAAAGTACTACCAGAGCCAGAAGTTTGAGAAATTTTTGCCACCGGAGAAGCAGATTCTGAGCCAAAATACTGTGAAATATATTTTGAAGCAAATGATTTATCAATGCCACCACCGGGAAGTGCAGATTGATATGATCGGAATCTATTAGAAGAAGCACCACCCCTATCATGTGGCAAATACACTTCCCCATTACTAAGTTTAATATTTCCAGAAACGTTAGGTTGCAATATGGAACCAGTTATTTGCACCTGGGAGTTGACCTGGCCCCTGACAAAGTAGGTTTTTTCAAATGAGAATCATATAAGCAGATAACATACTACAAAATAAAAGTTACATTGTCAAAACTCTATAATATTTGAGATTTAATGATCACATCAGCTACATACATCCATTAATAAGTCAAGACATAACTTCGATCGCTAGTGCCAGAAGTTAAAGAAGTAACCTTAAAATATTTTTTGCCTGCACTTGTAGAACTTCACACTTAAACTCAATCTTGTCATCAAGGGCTCGTTCCTTAGTTCTTAGAGGAAGGTTCCCTTTCACTAGTAGCTTCCCCTTTCTACCTAGCCTACTCTTCAGTGAGGTGATGGATAACCTGTTTGATTTCATGTGCACAGTTCCACCAAAGTTTGTCAGTGAATTTTGGAACACAGGTGAAGATATAGTTGCCCTACGGAAAGATGCATATCCATTAAGCACTGGTTGATCAATTGTACCTCTGGCCTGTCAGGTCAAATGATGTTACAAAACTTTAGAGAAGTAAAAATAATTATTTGAAAAAAATTTATTCACCACACCCACCTCAAGCATGATATCAGCACTGCCATGAAGCCAATTGGCACAAGGAGTTAAAGCTGTTACCAGCATCATTCCCCCATCTTTTATATCAACATCAACCCTGACTTCTCTAACATCTAAAGTTTGCCAATTCAAACCTTTAAGGCTTTCTGCTAATTGAGTATTCCAACCTTTTTCATTTCTGTGCCTAGAAACCTTTTTGTCTCTGGCATGGTTGGTGGTTGTGCTCCTTATGTTCTTCTTTTTCACCCATTCAGGAACCCAAATATCCCTACTCTTATCTAATTCTACATCTTGCTGTAACATTTTACTTTGAAAAAAATTAACAGGAATAGATCCTTGAATTCGTACATGACCATTCTGGATCAAAGGTTCAAATTTTATATTGAATAGAAAACGATTAGTTGGGGTTAGAGAGGCAACAACCTCTGCTCGATCAAGAACAATTCCACCAATGACACCATCAAGGAGCCTAATTTGAACATCACATTCTGGTTTTCCTAAACTTCCTCTAAGATTTCCTTCCATATGCAAGATCCCCTTAACGGGTGCTAACATTTGCCGCAAAGAATGAACAACATTATTTGCTGTACAGTCAATGATCTGTACTAGTGTTGGTATCAGATTAACAGGAAAATTTAAGACAGCAAAATGAAGGTCGGTTTTAGGTCCTAAGAAAGTTCCATCAGCATGAATTGTGGCATTATCCTTCTGGACAAGAATTTTCTTCAGATGTATACCATCAACATTACTATAAGTACCAACTGCCGAGACACACTGAGTTCTGTATTCTCCCCACACCCAATCCTCACCATGGAAGTCAAATTCTGCCTGAAATAGAATAGAAAGGCAAACTTAAAGAAGTAGAAGATTGTGCTAACTCCCAATATGCAAAAACAGATAAATTTTTACCAGGGTGTCCCCATTCCCTCCACCACTGGCATTGAGGGAACCATGCCAACAACCTTTGAGTTCAAGTAAACCAGGAAGGCTCAAATTCTCAAGAACATCATTTGAGGGAACATGAAGCTCCCTTATTAACTGCAAGTTAAATGTCATTAATGACTGCCAAATAAATCAAATTTGCCAGTGATAGTCATTTGGATCATGAATGTTATGAATGAATGTGTACAAAACTTGGATCTTTTGGTGCTATTCTTTAATTAGAATTGGAGTTTTACCTGGGTAATCTATATTGACATTTGATGCAAACTTTTAATACGTAGATTACCGACGTGAAACCCCAATTTTGATTGGAGAACAACACCAAAAGCACTTGAAGAAGTGCATCTAAGTTCTGTCCTCAATAAATGAACATTACATGCGCACTTCATGTTGGGAATACAAACTTGGATGCATCAAGTATTGTGGCTTTTGAAAATAAAAATAAAACATAATGATTGTTTAATGATACCTCAAGAAGTTCTTGAGTGCTCATAGAATGTAATCCCGTTGACTGTAAACTTTGAATAAAAAAATCCTACAAGGGACATGATGCGTAATCAGAATTCTATTTCTTAAAATATAAGTATAAAGTATGGACGGCAGGTTTTGAGGTGACAAGCAATATGTATTGGACGACTGACAATCATTAGTGTTCACCAGATGCATACCTGAAAACATATATAAGACAATTACAGGGATAGAATATACTTCAAATATGTTATTGAACTTGAATGCTCTACTAATTTACAATTATAACAAAACAGAGGCCGATTAGAAACAGAACCATAGTGATATAATACTTATATACTCGGGTATAGTGTATTCTTGTTGACTAAGTTGAATTGCATTTTCTTATTTTTGGGTTTACTTTCTTTAAGTCCAATAAGGTAAATAGATTTAATTTTGGCTTCATCACTTTAAGTTCTCAAAAGTATCTGTGTGAGAAACAACGATTCAGGAGATAGAAATCTGCTCTGGGAATAATAATTAATAACAGTATGACCCCACTAAACCTCCAAGAAAACTAGTACTTAACATACGAAGGCTTCAGCAATGCAATATTGCAACAATGAATCTGTATCCTAACTGGAAGGGTTCACCTACTTACACAAAATACTAACTAAAAAGAAAGTATTAGCAACATTTCTGCATCAGTAACAACAATAATAGCCAGGCCTTACACCACTCAATTGGGTTGGCTACATGGCATACTTAATGCTCTTGGGTATCAAAAATACAAAATTTAATTTTCAGTAAAACCATTTAGAACAACTTTCTTTCGTTTTTCAATAATTTCTCCAAAATTTGTTTTTTTTTTAAACTTTTGTCATATCAAATAACTTCCTAAATATGGATGGAAATGAACTAACCCCTCTAACCCAAGTTTCACATTAACTAAAGGTAGTATCAAAATGTAATATCTTACAAATAGTTTAAGTCTAACTTAATCTTACAAAATCATCTTATATGATGAGATTTGCACCCGTTAGACCCAAACCACTTGGTAAGATAGCATCAGAGTCTATCCTATACCCATGAAAAGAGTCACTCACCATGTTATACACATACCAAATATAATAATGTTTGAGGTGAGGTGCGTTGGGAAAAAACAAGCAACAATCCTCACCTTACAAATTGGTTTTGTAGGATTGGGTTAGACCTAAACCACTTTGTAACTAGATCCAAAGTCATGAATCAAAGAACGAAAACAGAATAGCAAAAATGCAATAGTTGAAACAGAATCACGTGAGTCAAAAAAATAAGAAAAGAAACTAGGGTTTGAACCTAGCTCTAAACACCAAAATAGAGAATTCAAAGAGAAAAGATAAAACTGAAATATCTGTGAATAGTATTATTAAAAAGTTGATTACAAAAAGAAATGGGGTTCAGCTATTTATAGCTAACCAAATCCATAACAGAACAAGCAAAACAAACTAACTGTAATCAAGACTATCAGAATTAACTAACTTAATGCTAATTGTGTTCAGTTACAAAATATATTGAATCAAGAGTATACAATACTCTAATAGAGTTCAGCTCTCACTTACCTTGGTTTCACTATCCTCAAGCCTTTTAGATGCTAGAGTTAGACAAATTCATTTCTAAGATTTAATGCTTAAAATTGTTATAAAGTCAAACTGCAAGAAGTCTAATTCTTTGTGGGGCCAACTACTCAAGTAAAAGCTTATTAGAAATCGTGTACATGATTTCTGTTTTCACCCTACTGTCATTGTTTATGCAGGATACACTATTCATCGCTAGTCATTGTACACAGATGACCACTTTCTAACGAGGTTTTCTTTTATGGTGAGCTTTTTCTGGCCAACAACTGCCACAAATGGCATTGCATTGCAATGCATGACCATTTTTGCTCTCGGATAGTCGTCGTACCCTATGATCATTTTTTCTCCCCAACATTTGTTGCAATCTCTTAGCATTTTTTGTTTTCTTGTAGTTGTTGTATCGTCTAAGCATATTTTTTTTTGCTTTTTGGTAGCATCCTGTTCTTTGAGCATTTTTGCTTTTAGCTAGTCATGGTGTCCTCTAGAATTTTCTGTTTTTTGACAATTGTTATATCCTCTTAGCAAATATTGCTTTTCGGTAGTGTCCATGTCCTTTGAGCATATTTTACCTTTTGGAAGTCATCGTGTCATCTACCTATTTTTGCTTTTTGGTTGTTGAGTCATCTACCCACTTTTGCTCTTTGGCAACCGTCATGCCTTCTGACCATTTTTAACAAGCTTCACTCATATGATACACTCTAACTTGAGGGAGAGTGCTACGTATATGATTGGAAAGAACGAAGTATAATGAAGATTGATTGTCACTTTGATAGAGAAAAAATCGTGTTTGGGAAATATTTACAAGCTTCATCAATATTTAATTTACTAACTCCAACAACCAACTGACTAAAATGTTCACCAAGTCTCAGAAGGAGTCTTAACAAATTTGTCTCATGCTTCAACTTGAGGGGAGTGTTAGAGATGATTTTATTACATTAAATAGGGATATGATATGATTTGATCGAGAAATATCTTACCAAATATTTCTCATTATTACATATTGATTGTTCCTTATCATTGTATCTCTTCATCATAAATAAGAATACTTTTGTGTACACTACACATGGAATTCATTATACCCCTTCTTGGTTTCTCTCTTCTAAACATGGCAGCAAAATGGTACCATCCTCACCTATTTTGACACTAATCCTTTCAACAATATTCATTTTTTAATCAAGGGGATATTTGTTATTAGCTCAAGGAAAAAGTTCATAGGCTTTAAAATTTTCGACAAGAAAAATTCAAATACCATTGTCAAACTTGAGCTTGTTTTGAATTCAATCCACAAGAAAAACAAACAACTCAACAACATGAAGAACCTAAGACTGAATTTGGATTCCTCTAGCTTTATATCTACCAATTTTTTGGAAAAAAAATGCATTTGGTGTGGGTTTGGGAAGGGGAAGCAGGGAAGCCAAAGTAAATTCTAATCAATTAGAAACCTTAAAAGGTGAATATTTGGTAATCTATGGTTTTCAAGAGGAACAAATAAACCATGCAGCTAGACTCCTGAATTAATCAAGTTACATGCTACAAAGATTGAATTATAAGCAAGGTATCTAAATTAACTGACTTAGAATCTATCAATTAATGAATATAAAGCATACTACAACCTTTGATCTTGAAAGAACAGCAGGATCCATACTTTGAGATAGAAGCCTTGCAAGAGGAAGCATCTCAGCAACCTCAGCTCTGGGAACTTCAAGTTTCATTCTCCACCTACCCATCGAAGATATAACACTACCAAGATGCTCAGACAAAAACCTTTCTACAATGCCATCTCCTTTTATGTCAACAGGGATAGAATCTCGAGCGCCAGGTAATACATATTCACCTTGTATTTCATAATAACTGTGGCTTTGTTCCAAAACAGTTTTTTCAATTGTGATCTGAGCAATAGAACATCAACTGACAATCAGTAATTAGCTGTTCGGATAGTAGTGCAACATAATCACAATTTAATGCCATTATCACTATAATAAAATTGAATTTGACGAAATGAAATCACTGATTTTGTCAACTTTAATAATCAATTAGCAAATGTCTTCACTAAGTCTTTAAGGGGCCCTATAAATGTTTATGTTTGTATCAAGCTCAATGCATATGATTTATATATGCTTCAACTTGAGAGAGTGTGTCATATACTGTAGATATCTTTGGTTAACAAAACAATTATAGTATTAAAAGAATTATAGAAAGTATCCAATTATTTTTGTTGTAATTGTTACGCACTCCACATAACAATACACCCCATTGGGTACACTGACACGCAATCAGTCACATTGCTTGCTTTCAGTTCTCAACCTAAGAGAATGAACTTAGGAACTCACAACATCTCCACTCCATCTAGCTGCCACATCCAGTGCTTCACCAATCACCCCACTGAATTTTGGCCAAAGTACAGATACGATTCCATGTCCTCTTCTTTTCTGAAGATTAAGCTGGATTTCTGCCTGAAAAAAAAAGGGCAACCGGATAAAAACCACATTACTTTTATTTCATGACCATTAGATAATGCATTAACCAAGTCATCATTCAGGCAAGACTGAACAGATAAAGGCAGAAGTGAAGAGATAAATGAAATAGCAACAAATCAGATAGAAATGTCAAAAGTTGCATATTTCTCTGAAATAAAGAAAAAAGGCAACTAGCTGAAAAATACCACATTATTTTCATTACATAACCATTAAATAATGCCTTGACCAAGTAATTATTCAGGCAGGAATGAACAGAAAAAGGGAGAGATGAAGAGGTTAAAAACAAAACAAATCTGATAGAAATTGCAAAAGTGCATATCAGAAATATTTTACCTCTAAATTTTGTGCAATGTATCTATATTTCGTCTTCTTTACTATGTTTTTTCTTAAATACACCCATACCTCTTTAGAAAGGGATTCCTTCATTTGAGGTCCATTTTTCTTTTGCCAAAATCAAGTTTCCATTTTATTGTAATTGTAAACAGGAGAAAACCGATGCTTTTGGTTTGGACTATGATGATATTTTTTTCCAGTTACAAAGATGGTTTCTGTTCGCTTATCCATAGCCATGGTCACTCTTCAACTATGGTCTCTTTATTAACTGAATGTCAAAAATACTTTTCTTAATGGAGATTTGTAGGACGAAATTTATATGGAGCGACCTCCAAGTTTGATTGCTCAAGGGGAGTCTTCTCAAAAATTTGTAATGCCTTTATATACTTAAATAAAAGTACATTTCATTTACTACCATTAATGATACCTCCTCATTAATAAAAATATTATAGTTTCTCCTAATAATATGAGCTTTCCAGAAGCTGATCCGTGACACCAATTAGACCCTACTGTTTTGAGTAAATCCTTTAAGCCCAAAGGACTTTTACATTAGGAGGTATGCTAGAGATATTAACAACAAATAACCAGTGCTTGATGTTCTAGAAGTTTATGATTTAGAGATGGGTATCAATTGCTAATAGTCATTTCTTGTCCTCAAAGCCCTCATTTACTCTAAAAAATCTAGAGTCAGATGAATAACTCATGCAGAACATTGAAAACTGTCCAATCCCCTGACAAATGGGTCAACTTCATATGATCAAAATATGCATAGGATTGTCTAGCAAAGACAAGGATGATAAGTAATTATGAAGGCAAATAGGTAATATTATGGCTTACTCTACGTATAGTTCCCCTGATAGAAGCCAGCTCCAACTCATCAAGTGGAAAATGACATACCTAAAAGTACAGACAACAAACCCAAGAAAAATGAAAAAAAAAAATATTAACGTTTGGGTTCATAGCGTGCCTAAAATATGCCAGCATAGAAACAAATATATCTGGATTCAATTATTCGACCTATTATTTAAGTATAAGTACCTCCAAGCTAGCTGAATAACACGGTCGAAAATCTACTTTAGTCTTTAATTGCCCCTTATGAAGGGAAATGGACAATACTGTTCCACTTTTCAGACCACTTTCACCACTGAGCTGTAGTGGGCCAACAAAATCCACCATAAGACTTTCATCAGACCTACCAGAGGCATTCAACTACACTCCAATAAAGAATGGTAGTCAGAAAAACTAATACATGTAGAATAAAGCTAGACAATTTGAAATTGTTTCTCATAAGGATGTTCGTAACTTACAGACATAAAGATGTATACCTTTAACAAAATAACTACATTTTTTAAATATGGAGACCTAATGGAAAAAAATCCTTTTGAAATAAAATACAAATACAAACTATATTATAAATTGTACAAAGGAGAAATATCCCATTTAAGATAATTCACAAGTACATGTGGATGAGTTGACCTAGACATAATCAATTTCCTTAATCAAGTGACACAAATCATAAGCAAAGCCAGGCCTGCATAATTCTCTACAAGAGTTTCATCTTGAAGTCCAAATCCAACCTTTTAAATTTATTTTCAAATTAAGCTAGATTCAACAAAAATCTACAAATTAACTTAACACTTGCACATAAATCAAGTTCAGGAAGCTTGTCACCAGGCTTTATATATAATGTTCTTTAATTGCATGTTGAAATTGAAGAACATAAGTTACATTTGTGTCTAATACTCTCTAGTGTAGAACTGAATAACATCTTTTGCATGAGCATCTATTCTTTGTTATTATCTGGGTAGTGCACGGATATTTTGAGGTTTTATATTCATATCTTGGTAGTTAACATTTCTTTATCTATATTTGTTCCTTATATTATGCAATTATAGTTGAATTGTTTATGCCTGCCAATTCCTTTAACCATTATTTTTAGTATCGTTGACTTAATATTAAGAAAAAATTATGTTATCAATAACAATAAGTTTCATAATATTACTTAAGTATCAAACATCCTCAAAACGATTTTGGTTGTGTGACAGGAGAGTGAGGATTAATTGAAACATATTCACTGAATGGGAATAGATCTAGAGATTTCATCCATCAAAATATCAAACATAATGATCAATAGATATTTCAAAAAGGAATCTAGGTAAAATATTGCTAGTAAGGAACAATTAACCATTCAACTGGTTGATTAAGTCAACAAGCAATTACTTGTAAACTATTCTTTCAACATATTAATCATTAGCCAATTAACTGCTCATGAATTTAAAAACCTTGTACTACAATTTGATACTGCCAAGAAGTTTGTTAAGTTCATAATATCTCAAAATGAAACAATTTTTACGAGAAGAAACTTTTATTCATCACCTTTATATATTCGGGAGAAACCGTCAACGACCCAGACAACTGAGGTGCAAGCATCAACTGATTCACTTTGAGACCAGAGATTGAAAACTCACCAACGAGACTATCTGAACTTCCTTTCTCCAACATACGCACATGTTTCTTGTTCTCGTCAAAATTTTGTTCAATAATAGTGGTACTAGGTTTTAAAAGGTTTCCCTGAAACTTGACTCTTCCTGCTGCTTTCAAAATCAAAGGTCTTGGATAATCCAACATATAAGGAGTAACCAAACTAAATAATTCAAATCCATGCATGTTCAAATCAAAATCAACACCACCAACAATAAATGGAATGGTTCTCCGTGCATTAAACTCTTCTCTTCTAAGAGAGAAATGATCAGAATAAGAAGTTTGAACTTTCAGATACAAATCAAACGCAGCTGAAGCAAAATTAACAGTGATGAAATTATGGGAGATTACGATGTCTCCTCTAGCATCACTAAGAGACCCTTCTGCTTTCGGTGCACTCCATTTTATATCAAACCTCCTGCAATAAAAAAATTATATAACAACTCATTGAGAAGGAAAGCACTATTAACAAGTTGGTACAGGGCAACTTGAAGTACAAGAAATGTCGATAATAAGGAAATGGAGAAATTGTTGATAATATAATAAGCAACAATTTTACTAAATATTAATCAATCAAAGCTGAAAAAAGAATAATCTTACGGTCTTAAAAGCGATCCTGAAATTTTTGTGTTTTCATTCACAACCCCAAATTTGAGTGGCATCAAATGATGATAACTGGGAGCATAGCGAAGCATGATTTTTTCAAGGGTAAAACTTCCTGAGAAGTTTACATCTATTGCTGTGTCATCATCCAAAGCCTGAGAACAAAATAGTATACATTAGCAGGGTGAGGGACAAAATGTAGAGAAAACTGGTGCAGATGCATACACATGGGACAAGATATTCACATTCTGAAATTTTGTTTTAGCCAAATCAATGAAACCTACTAATATCCTGATTTGTGAGAATGAGAATTACTACCTTTCATGTGATAATTTTACTTGACTGAGTCATATATGGACTATGGATGACCTATAAAGTACGAGAGAATAAATTTGTATCCATAGAAAACAAGTGACAGAAAATGAAAATAATTTATTGACAAAATTCCTCCCCTACCTGAAAAAATGTCATAAAAGGAGTGTGTATACTGGTGGCAAAAACTACATGGCTGTGCAAAAACTTCCAAGAAGTCCCTCTCCCATATAAATAAGTAAATAAATAACTAAAGTGGGCAAAACGTTGGTGATCCACCATTGCATTAACATGGTAAGACCTCTATAAATTCTAGAAAACTGGAAAAAGAAAGTGCTAACTATTTGCTAAATAAAAGAATGCTACTTCATGTCTAGGAAAAGAAAAAAAAATTGTGCTATTTAATAGTTGACAGATAGTAATATACCTCTGAGCATATCCACACTGTTCCAGCCCCTTGAATTTCACCACCATCCACAAGGCTCGTCCTGATTCCATACAAATCAGCAATCTGTGCTATGCAGTGGAAGTGTTACCAAACATAAACAATGAGTCAAAACTCTGAACCACCGATTGGAAAATTATTACCACTTTCAACTTACACAGTTATCAGTGTTGAAAGTGAAATTGGCAGATACATGGGAAAATGGTACACGATCAAATACTGCCAATGCTCCAGCCTCCATACTTTTAGCAAGTACTTCATATGCTTCAGTTGTAGGAGTGTCCACATGTAAAGAAGAGAATGTCCTTGAAAGCATTCCATTTCCCACAAATATAGGAGTATCCAGTGGGCCTTGACAATTAAATTGGGCAGTCACTGATCCTGCAAGCTGCAATCAATAAACTTTGATTATGAAAAACATTAGATATACAAGGATTGATATTCGATAAGCTAATGCTTAATTTGGTTAAATTATAAATTTGGTCTCCACACGTCACAGATATTTTTTTTTTAGTCCCAATATAACCTTTCATTTTGGTCCAAGTAAGGAAAATCATTTATGAATAATCCCTGCTGTCCATTTAAATTATAACAGTGTTAAATTTGGTGCCCATACATAACACCATCTTTTCTCTTAACCCCCAGACAAGAAAAATGCACTCCATTTTGGTCCCTTTTTGTAAGAAACTCTATATTTCGGTCCCAACACATGACATACCTTTTTTGTTTTGGTCCTTGCAAGAAAAAAAAAAAATACTCTAACGCCATTATAACTCAAGCAAATTACGGAGATCAGTTTTATAAAAATATATGGATCAAAATGTAAGGTCTTCAAGTAGGGGCTTGTTGAGATCTCATTTCGCCTGTAGATAAAGTAGAGCTTATAAAGACTTAGGCAATTCACATCTTATGATCTAGCTTTTGAGATTAAATTGGGCTTAGCCCAGATTCAGAAGAAAACAAAAGAAAGGGACAATTGTGGGGACCAAATTTAATCTATTACTTTTTTTTGGAAACAGTTGAAATTGACATCAGGCACATTATGTCTCAAATTTTGAAAATCTATGTAACTTCTATTACAAGTCATAGACAGCTTCTGCTTCACAAAAGTATTTGGAAAATCTAAACTAAATTTTATCAAAAAGCTCTTTGTGCTATGAAATATAGTGAGTATAAAGAAAAGATGGTACAGTGGTACCGAACTTTAAAAATAACAAGGAAGAATTGAAAGCAAAATGAACTAAGTTTATGAATGACTATAAGATAAAATCACATGAAACTTTAATGTTACTGTTTTCAAATTTAAAAATTGCAAGATAAATAAAGAAAAAATATAAAGATGGAAATGATCAATCTACTAGAAAACTTAAACATGTCTAAGTTAATGCATTGAACTTAAAAAAACATACTGGAAACAAGACAGATCTCATATTGAAAGTTCTCATCAGCGCATTTACTTCAACACTAGGAACCTGGAAAATTGATCAACAATGTATTAGGGAAGATGAAAAAATAATAAATTTTTCCTCAAATTCAATGAGGTGAGAATAGTTGAAGACAAAAGTAATAGAAGACTGTTTATGAGTGAATATTATAAAGTGCACACTTCATACTCAGTTAAATGATACACACACACAGAAATAATAAGTACAGAATACTGTTCACAAGAAAGGGTAGTTGAACTGCTTCAGTTTCCTAGATTACAATGAACATAAGCATTAAAGTGAGCTAAATCTAATTGTAACCAAGTTATCTATAATTCCAACACCCCCTCAATCAAAAGCACCTTGCTTACTGCAGATTAAAAATATCTTTGGTCCCCCTCCCTTAAGAACAAATCAGCCAATTGATAATTTTTTATAACTATATTATTAGTACCGTGTATCTACCAGCTTTGCAAATGACTACTTTATCAGAAAACCTGACTGGCCACCTCAGTGGGATCACTTCTCCTAACCACATTTTTTCCATCCATAAGACTCAAACCTAAGGCAATGGTTAATAGTATAGTCCAGTATCACTCAGACCACTTGAACCTGACAAAGTATGTGCTAATTTCTCCAAAGGTTTCAGTAAAGAAGTGATAGTGAATTTTTACATGTTTAGTTCGTTTATGCAAGATTGGGTTAGAAGCAATGTCTAATTGTCACAAATTAACTTCATAGCTTTACTTTCAGAACACAAAATTTTAACTTTTACAAGTCGTTTCAACCATATGAATTCACATTTAGTGAGAGTCATAGCTTAGTATTAGCCTCAGCACTTGATCTTTGTAAGCACATGCTAGTTCTTGGTTTACATTGAACTTGGATTTCCTCCAAGGAGTTACCAAGAGGTGGACCTCCTATCACAAGAGATTCAACCCAGTTTGAATCAATATAACTGTTGGAAAGTTGTCTCAATTGCAGTCACTCCTAGGCCACCGTACTAATGATTTCTTTGGAGTAGCCTTAATTGTAGTCTCAAGGGTGGCAGTTTAGTCCAAAGTTGATTAGAGATCTGACTTAAATGGAACTTATATAGCTTTAACAATCCTCAGCTTACAAACCGATTTTGTAAGGTTGAGGTAGATCCGAAGTCCAAATTCTAAGATGAAATTACCCAAAATATCTATCACCAAAATAGAGGGACAGAGTGGATGATTGTGGCAATCAAACAGAATCAGACAATTTTCTGGAGCAGCTAGAATCAGGACCTGTTATAATTTCTCTCCTCTCATATGTACAATATTTTTATGAAGAATCATTTTCACTTGATTCTTAGGTCCAAATCAGTGTACAGAATCAGCCTAGTATCTCAATTTATTTACCCTTGTAATGGTTCCACAAGTATGAAATACAATTGATTTTTCCTGCGTAACATTTTTTCTTATTTTTATTTTCTAAATTCAAAAACATCAAGGAGAACATACAACCAAGTTCTAGGAACCTAATACAGCAAAATGGAGAAATACTCCTCGAGGTGAAATACTAGTCCTTTGATACCATGTCAACTTTTAAATTTTTAGACTAGAAAAAAGTAAGAGTGATAGTCAACAATGTGTTATCAGAGTTTAGTCACATTTTACAATAACCTAATGCAGTTATTTTTAATACAACTAATAAGGTCAAGCCATAGTATAAAATCAAGCCCTATTAGTAACCATACTATCTACTAATAATAGATAAATAATTATGAACTCAAGCACACACACATAAGGGAGTACCTGACACACAAGATGAAATTCTCCTTCCTCGGGATGAATGCCAAAATCTCCAGATACTTCTAGAGGAGTGCTTCCAAACCAGCCACTTGCATTATGTAGAAATATACTTTGACCACGAAAACATAAACTTCCTGATGTGTTCTGCAAGTACAAGAACATAAACAATAGAGGAAACCTCCTTCAATTTCAAGTGTGCCAGCAACAGAAATATGTAGTGGTTGCACATCATTATGCCTAAGCATAAGCACTTTATATGAGACCAAAGGTCCAGTAGTCATCAACAGTTACTAGTATGTGTCCGATTTAATCTAAAATCCATTGGTATTAAATGAAGTTGCTCAACAGATATCACACTATAAGAATTGAGAGACACATGGGAGATATGACTATGTAGCACAGATACTGACACAACGTGGACACTTCGACACGTGTAATCTCAAAAATATAGGATACGAGGACACAAATCTATATATTACATAACTATAAATTATATAGATTGACAATCAAGATTTATGTATTCAAAATCATCTTTTAACAAGGTTGGCAAAATATAAACAAAAAATGAATCTAATTCATCTATCTAAACTCCAAAAAGTGAAAAGAAACATATATAATCTAAATATTTCTGAAAATATATAAGATTTGTTTCTTACTTTTATAATCATAATAGAAACTTATACAATAAGTATATGAATTTTTTTAAAAATCATTTCATTAGACCCTTTTAAAATTGTGTTGGAACCGTGTTAGAATTATATACCCAAAAAAATGTCTTTTGAATTGCACACTTTATCGATGTCGGACAAGGGAGACACTGTTTAAGAGGCGTGTCCGAGCTTCATAGAAATACCATATTAAGATAAAAGAGAGGGAGAGAGAGAGAGAGAGGCATAGGCTGAATCCCTTGTGTGTATTGAGCACATAGGGTTGTGCATAAATAAGAAAATACAAAGACATGGGTCTAAGCCCGTTACATGTAACACATATTGTAAAAGAATGGGTTATACCCAAGAAACTGTTACTCTTTCCACGACTTTCCTGACAAGACAGTCAATATTGAAAAATCTATAGAACCAAAGTTTTCTAATGAGGAATATCAACGATATTTGACGTTAAAATCCGACATCCTAGCACAGTCATCTTCAAATCCTAGTTTGTCAACAACTAGCATTTACAATATTTGTAAACTCAAAGTTCATGCATAATTGGCTCAGGTTCTTATAGTCATATTTATAGTAATACCTCTTCATCCCTTCCCTTTCTTTGTTCCAATTATCAACTTGCAGATATGTTAACAAAATCCTAGAGAGTGCCCAAATTGAACTTATTTGTTTCAAGCTTGGTACATATATTTGTATGCTCCAGTTTGAGAGGGAGTGCTAGAATAAGCTTTATTAAAATGTTGTTTTGAGTTGTACTAAGGGTCCTATAAGTGTCTTTACTTTTTCTCTCTCTTTTATTGTATCTTAGATTAATGTATAGTTTTCTATATAAATATGAAAGAGAAAATTGAATAAGCTCTCAAATACATTTGCCCTCTCTTTATTTTTCTCAAGTGCATCTTTGAATATAAAGCATACTTTTGTTGAGCAATATAAAATACAATGCATATGTAACGAAGGATAAAAAAGTATACCACAAACAAAATTTCAAGTGCCAAAAAAGAATTGCATAAGATATCCTAGTGTAGATGAGAGGAAGACATACAGAAAAACAAGATGGAGCATCTGATACTTGGAAGTTCAACCCCGTGACATCAAGCTGTCCATAAAGATTTGGAAAAGCTTCACCCTTTGACATGCACAAGTGAACCTAAATATAGGGAATCAATGTAAACAAATGAAATCCAGTTATCAGGAAGCAGCAGCCTGGCATTGCCAAGATAATTATCAAAAGTATGAAGAATTTGCTGTAACATCAGATCCATGAATTTTAAAAACCTAAGCCAAAAGATATAACATGTATGCGTTTATGAAACAACATGAGTACAATATAGAATAATCAACTATGTAGTTGAATCTGTGAAGCTGACAAGGGGAGGACCATCCATTAACATATCCAGGTAAAAATCATAAAGGACCTCCACAATATAGACCTGCTTGGTTAGAGAAGGCTGGAAATGGGCACAACACTCCTTAAGCTTTTAGGTATTAAATATTAAATACACTTGAAAGAGATTATAAGCAAAAGAAAGCTATTTTCTAAATAACCATATGACCAGTGTAATTACCAGGGACACTGAAGCTTCAGTTCACCAATGATAAATCATAATTCCAATCTAATGCTGAGGAACATATGTTCTAGGACCTAGGTAAACCAAAATATGTTGTTAAAAGCACTATGTTTTCCTTTGTTGAGAGAAACAGATAAAAGCTATTAAGGAGGGAAAGTAGGCACACCAAACAAAGCCATTGTTCAGGTCTTACTCAAACAAATTATTCTAGTTTAGGAGGCAGATTTTAGGTTTATAGCACCATTGAGAATCAGCAACAAGCATTCCTCAGCAAATACACTAAAATTTAATCACAACTGAAACTAAAAACAACTTTACAACACTTCCAAATAGAATTTGAAAGTAAATAAACTTAGGTTAGAGAAACACCTCACCACTGGCCCTCCCTTTAGACCATGTAATTGGAATGTCTAGTATCCTTTCAAAGAGCTGCATAGAACATGATCAAAACATAAACTACATGTCGTCCGTACAACTTAATTAAAATTAAGGAAGATGACAAAATATTGAAACTCCAGGTCACTATATATATACCTTACCGGGACAAAAAAATGGTCAGTTTTCAAATTAGCATGCCATTTCTGCTCAAGACTGTCAACAAAAACATCAACAGACAACCAGCCATCACCTTCACTTTTATCATCTGATCTCCATGTCTTAGAATTTCCACTCAATTTTAAATTTATACGGTTGTAGTGGTTACGAAACTTCATTTGGCCATTGACATTCTCCATCACCCTGAAAGTAAAGCATAGAGAACAATTAGATTCATGTCGATCATAATCTTCAAAACAAGACTTCAAATCCAATATTAAACCAGCTCTTCAATATTTAAAACCTTCACCTACCAGCCACAAGCTTACAATCAATAAAAAAATATTTCAGTCAAAAAAAGTTCACATCTCACCTTTTTTTCCTACAATATGAAGATTATCAACATGCTAACAAATTTAAAAGTTCAGCATCAATTCAATGAATCAATTCAAGAAGATACAAGCAACATAACAAGATAAATGGTCACACAATCTGTAACACCAACGTAACAGGTCAAACTTGACAATCTTTCTAATATAACAAAATCTATGTCCAATCTTAATTTGCAGTTAAATGAACAGAAACCCAGTTACTGCATTAAAATTTTAGTACTGAAATCAAAGTTTCTGCAATCGATATAAATACTCTCAACGCAACTATGCCCAAACTGAGGAAGCAACACGATTATAAAATTTACCACAAAGGTTCATTTCAGACCAAGCTTGAGCACTCATTACTTGATAGATGCTAAATTCCACTAATAGTGCATTATTGTTCACTGACAGTTTCAGTATTTCATACAATCAGATAAGAAAAGGTTGGTTGAATCAGGTTATATTCAGTTGCATCTCCAGCATAAGCAAAGCATAACCCATGTTGAATGTAACAAGCTTAGCCATATTTTTTGTTATTTTGTTACTAATTCTACCTATAAATAAACAACCCTATGTGTGTATTTTACACAAGGGAGATTAATTCTATATTTATTTTTCTTTATTTTAATAATCCACATACACAAAATGCATACACAGGGAATAACAGAAACAGGAAAAAGAAAAATCTTAATTACTTCCTGAAAGAGACAAATAGAAGCAACCAAAAGTAAAGACCTACAGTGGAATGATTAAGGGTTTTTAAGCATCCCAGGGATTCAGAGAGTTTCAATCAAGTACAATATGCCAGTTACATGTATCCCTAGCTTTCTTCTAATGACTAGGTTAACTTCCTTTAAATATGACTCATCAAAGAATGCCAAACTTTTGGAAGATCAATCAACTATCATACTGCTAAAGAATGGATTAAAGAGCATTTAGCTATGTTTTAATTATAGAAATAAGAAGCACATTCTATATAATCAAGACTATCTAGATTATATATGTACTATTGAACTTTTTATTTATTCCCCTATCATATTTATATTATCAGAGGATATCAAATCTCCTCAATTTATTGTATTCATCACTTTTTCTCAATATAAATAAAGCATTTCTGTTAACGTGGCATCCCAAATACACACAATTTCATCTCAATATTTCTCTCTTTCCTACAGTTTAATGTGGCATCTATAGCTCTTATCAAAACTGTGTTGGTCTGGTAGACCCATTATCTTTAAAGGACTTTTTCTAGCAAACCTTTCTTTGCGTTCACTGTTCCGAAGCTATCTCTGGTGAAATTTCTGATGACCACCATTTTCTCTTGCAAACACAGGGTTGAGATCAAGTCGTGTCAATCTATCCAACCTTCCAAACACCAACATAAATTTAGGTGCAACTTTTCTCCCCCTCCTCTGCAACTCCGACCAACCTTCGCCCAGGTCACCTCCTCCATGTACTCCTACCCTTGTAGTGACGGCTCCATTAGAGTTTGTTTGGTTATCCAATGTATTTTCCCTTCTCTTGAGGTTATTTTAATAATACTTTTCCCCCAAATAAAAAAAAATTGTCTTCCAACATCACATCAACCTCCAAAACAGATTCTCCCATCTTATCTAATCATATTGTTAGTATTGAGAAGACAGACGAGTTTGACTATTCCACTTGGGCATCCAAAATCAGGTTATGGTTATGTGGGTTGGCCTACAAATCTCATCTCATTACAAAGGCTGAATTTGTTCCTACAAAACAAACCTAATTTTTTATCCCCATGAGACTTGTGCCAAAATCTTTGACCACTTCTTACTCCATTACGATTTTAAGGTCTTGTATTGGCTTATCTTAGGCTGCTTCATGTTATCATACATGATTTTAATGAGTTCCTTCCACCATCTATAGATGTGAAGAAGAAACCTGAGAACTGCAGTACATTTTTTATGACCTTGGACTTATATGGCTTGCCACAAGAGTATGTTGCTACCGTGATCAAGATCACCAGTAAACCCTACTGTGACTTTTGCATCATCTACACTCCTTTGTATTCCTCAAAAAATAAACATGGAGACACGTACTTGTCTTCTAGGTTAAACACTTTCGTTGCATCACACAGTATTAACTTTGAACACTCATGCACAAATAATTCTAAAAATTGTCCAAAATACAAACATTACCACTGCGTTAGACATTCCATTGATAAGTGTGGGAAGCTACATGAGAAACTCCCTCGTCCACCCAATATTGTCTAGGTATCTACTATTGAATCACCTATTGCTTCTACACTATCAGATGATCTATTTGCAACAACATATGAAGACACTAACAAATGGTGTGCGACATGTCAATCCACTATTAGCACTGCTTCAATGGCACACACTAGTAATTCATCTTCTTGTCTCTCTCAATCTCCTTCCCTTAGTCCTTGGGTCATTAACTTAGGTGCAACTGATCATATATCCAATAATCGTTCTCTTTTCTCCTCCTTTATAGTGCTATCAATTTCCCTTTTATAATTGTTGTCAATGGATCACAAATACAAGCTTGTAGCATTGGTATTGCATAAAGCCTTTCATCTCTTATTGTTAACTATGATCTTTATGTTCCTAATTGCCCTGTTAATTTATTGTTTGTCGTCCAATAGAGCAAATCCTACACGTTAAAAATAATGTTACCTTGCACAATTGAATATCGAGTCGAACAACTAGTGTTGAATATGATTCACATGGCACTTACTGTCTCTTTTCATCACCATCAATATGTGCATCAATAGTCTCTCCAACAATGATTCATACAGAATTAAGACATCACGTTAACAAAATTGCAAAAAAAATGGTCTCAAGTTTAAAACATTAGTCTACTTTGCATTAAGTCATTTAAGTTAGGAAAAGCATATTCACCCGTCTTTTCTTGATAGTCTTCCTAAAAAAGCTTTGACTTCCTTTTATTTAGTTGATTGTGATACCTGGGGTTCAGGGGTTCTTCCTCGTAGCGGTACCCTATCTAATTTTAAATATTTTATTACCTTCATTGATAATTATTCTATATGTACTTGGATTTTGTTAATGAATAATTAATTTGAAGTGTTTTCTATATTTCAAACTTTTTTTAGTGAAATCAAAAACACAGTTTGGTATATTCACGTGTGTTTTAGACGACATTGTTATTAAAAACAATCATAAGAATGGTATTATACGACTAAAACAATATCTTGCTCAAAAGTTCTAAACAAAAGATTTAAGACATCTGAGGTATTTCATTGGTATAGAAGTTGCACAATCCATGGATGGTTTGGTCATATTCTACAAAAAGTTAGTTAGTAAGCTAAATTACCTCATTGTGAGTCGTTCTGACATCACCTTTGTAGTGGCATAGTGAGTCAACTTTTAAACTCTCCCTGTCAATACCATTGGAATATAGTCGTATGAATCCTAAAGTATATTAAGAAGGCTCTGGAAAAGGCCTTGTTAATGAAGATAAAAGAAATACTCAAATTGTTAGGTATTCTAACACTGATAGGGAAGGGTCACAAAGCAATAGATGCTCTACTTCAAGGTAATGTGTTCTTGTTGGAGGAAATTTAATATTGTGGAAAAGTAATAAACAAAAATGTTATGGCACGATCAAATGCAGAATCATGATATAGGACAATAGCATTAGTCATTTGTATTCATATGGCTAAAGCAACTCCTCAAGGAGCTTAAATTTGAAGAAAGTTCTCAAATGCACCTTATATGTGACAATCAGGTAGCCTTGTACATTATCCCTAATCCTATCTTTCATTAAAGTACCAAACATATTGAGGTGGATTGTGTGGATTGTCATTTCATATAAGAAAAAATGAAATTTGGAGACATCACTACATATTCACCAAGTTTCTAAGAGGACCAAGGATCGATGACAACTTACATGTTTCAGCTTGAGGGACAATTTTATAATTATAGAAATAAGAAGCAAATTCTATATAATCAATAATATCTAAATTATATACGTATTATTAGGAACATTTTTATTTATTCTTGTATCGTAAATCTTTATTATTAGAGGATACCAAAAAATCTCCTTTATTTATTATATTGATTCCTTTTTTTATTATAAATAAAGTATTTGGGTTGTCTCCGCAACACACGGTTTCAACTCAATGTCTCTAAACACCAATATCATATTAAAATTATTAGTTAGTAAACAGGAGTGTTCATCATTCATTTCCATAATAAATGATAATAGATCTTACCTAACTTCCCTGTCCCCATATGCAAGCAGCATGACAGTTGCACCTCTAACATGAACAGAATCAAGTGTAACAGGACGAATTTTATTTAGGCCTTCAAACTGCTGAACATCTACCCTATCTACATTTTCTGAAACAGTATCTTCAACTTTGAGACCCATTTCAGACTTCAACTTTTCAATGGGACCACAAAGGAAGAAAGATGTCAACCCCTCAATGTTTCTAAAACAAGATTGGAAGCCAAATTTTTTAATCAAAGTCTTGAACGGAACCTCAAAATATGTAGCCAACTGAGACATTTGCTTCACGGAAACCAAATCTCTTTGGCCCTTAGTTGCACTAACATCAATTGGACGTCGTGCAACCTGATGTCCCAACTCCTCTGCTTTCTCTGTACTAATATTTGCATTGGCATGTTCAGCAACATCCTCGCTAGATTGTAAATTTTCATGCTTACTCTCTCTTGTCTTTGAAGGAAGATCACTGGAAAATTCTAGATCATTTGACTGACCATTGATATTTTCATTTGCCGAAGGAGACCAGATTCCCTGATCTCTGAATTGTGTTCCATTTTGGTTATCATTGTTTCTATTATCATCAGCACTGGCAACAGACACAGCTTTTTTCTCAACATCACTTTTTACCAACTGCATATCATGATCTCTAGAATGAAAACATCTAGAAGATGATAAAGGCTGCTCAGACTTCCCATCTGATTTACTACGAAAGTATGCATTTGCTGCAAATGCACCACGTTCAAGAATTCTTTTTCTAAGAGCAATACCAGATGCACTGATGTCACTCCTTTTAGCCTTCCTATCACCTTTGTGTTTTTCATGCCCTTTAAGGATTCTGGACCAAAACTTAAGTCCTTTTCCGGGGAACTTCACCCTAAATGACTTCTCCAAATCAGCATGTTTCATGTCATAATCGACACATGTGTCCACACAACGATGACCATGTTGTTCCCCCTCCTTCATGCCGAAAAAACCCTTGGAGTTTGTTCTTTCTGCTGAATGAGTTACAATCTCGTTTGAATCCTCATCACCCTTGGATGGACCACAATTCTTCTCAGAAACAAAGTAACCCATCTTTGCAGCTTCTCTAGCTGCATCATCCCTTTCTTTCACATGTTTTGCTGCCACCTCCTCACGTGCAACCCTCCTCACCCGAGTGCGATGATCAAGTCCTTCTTCGGTTGACAACCGCCACTGAGTGCCCTCTTGAGACACCGGTATTCCTAACCAACTATAGTCCTTCTTCTGCACCACCATGACACAGACATGTGACAGAACTGCATCAAACACAAACTTCCCCCTCCACAGACTTGCAAGAGGGTGAAAACGAACCTTGACAGTGGGAGCCTCACCACAGGAGAATTCCTCTTCACGTGGCGCAAATGAACACGACTCCAATGTCACACTCAATGGCGAGATTTTTGTAACCTTGCCAAAGCAAACATCATGCTGAATACACTCACTGACCATTGAACAAACAGAAGGCAAGATATTGGCTTCAACGAAACCCTTAGCTTTGTTCCTTCCAAGCCAAAGCAATAAAACCAAACCAGAGATAACAGCAGTGTATACAGAGGCCCTCATCAAAAGAAGCCCCTCTTTCCACAATGGTATGAAATAACTCACACTAAAAGAGAAAGGTGTTTTCTTCTCCTTGAAACATTTAAGCCTCCACCCACTTGCGGAAACATGGTGTTTCCTGAACAAGTCTACATTTTGTCTACAAAAGCTAAAAGCTTGCCTCAATGGGTAACAACCATGTATTACAGAAACAGTGCATCTCTTGCTTCTGGGGAAAACCCTTTTGATAGTGTTGTTACCTTCCAAAGAAGCCCGAAGCTTGATCCCGAAGAATGAAGTGTTCATTGTCTCCTTCTCTCATAAACCAAGAGAAGCTGTTATTCTCTGCCCCTTTAAGATTTCAGAAGCAAATAGGCACGCCAAATGGAACATGAAGATTGAGAAGTGAAGTGAACAGCAATCAATGTGGTTTGCTTTGTTGGCTCAAATGAGTGAGAGATTTTGATTGTGGGTTGTGGAGTTGGAACCATTATAGTGATGTGTGTGTGTGTGTTTGGTGGTGGAAAGGAGAAGGAAAAAAAAAAACACGGAGACACGAAGAATATTACGTTACTTGTGTTGAGGGAAATTGAATGATAAAGAAACTGCCTTTAACACTGTTGTTTATGGGAACACCCAGAGCTCCCAGACAAAAAGTAACAGAAAGAATCAAACGGTTTTGTTTGTTTAAAATTTTATATTTCAAAAAAGTCAAACGGAAAAACTACAGTTTTATGTAGTATTATTAAATTTACAATGTAAGATTTTACTTGAACATTTTTTTGTAATTTTATATAAACATCGTTAAAAATTCAATAAATTGAGTAAATAAAAAATTGAGTAAATAAAAAATTGAGTAAATAAAAATTGTTCTTGTATTATACGGCCGACCGATCACGGTGAACCGACCGAAATATGTCCTCGGTCAGAACCCACTATAGAGTCAATAGTCTTAAATAACCATCTTGTAATGAACACGTGGGATATGTCAGAAACAGGAATATTATAGGTAAGCACAAATGGTAACTGAATATCTGTATATCCGTTATGTCAGAAACAGGAATATTGCAAGTAAGCACAAATGGTAACTGAATAATTAATGTTTGTTACGAAATGGAAATCATATAGCAGAAGAGAATGGGCCCAAATCCATTAAGTTCACTGTTACAGTTATAAATACAGGCTCAATCATCTCAAGTCAGTATCTCTAAACTCTTATCTCTAGTCCTGCATACTCTAATCCTAAATTGACTTGAGTATTGAAGTTGTTGCTAGACGAGGAGATAACAGTTCTAAAATAGCAATTTCAACCATTTTTAGAGAAGAAAGAGCAAGGATTTTATGTAGAAAAAAAAAACAAAAGGAGATAGTATATTTTCAAACATTTTAATGCTAAAGCTAATAATATATGTGGCAAATGTGTATACTTTTAATTATTGATTGTGATTTATAACAATATATAACAAAATTTATGTAAGTTCTTTTTAAATAGAAGTACCTTTTCTTTATATATGAGACATATAATCATTAATTTTTCTGTAGCTATTTTATTCAATTTTTATTTTTTTAATATCGTTTATATCGAACAAAAAGAAAAACAAAATTAAAAAGTGTGATTTTTTATAACCTTTTATTTACAATATTTCATAACAGCTCATATTATTTCTTAAAGTTTACAAAAATGCTTACACACAAAAATAATAGCTTTGGAATTTCTATGTACAGTATAATTAAAGGCAAAAAATGTTCTGGAGTTATTATTATTAATTAATACAGTATTGATGTTTTAATGCTTATTGAATTTGATTGGAGGAGATTTGATAAAGAAATTTGTAATCTTTGGGATATATGAATTCATTCAATAGATTGTAAATGTGAATATTTTGTATAAATCCTTTAGAGTACAAATTCATCTAACATTTATGGGACTTCATCTTCAATTGATTCTCTTTAAACCTCCATTATTATTTGATATGGACATTTGTAAAGACTATACTTGTCCAGGTACCTTTACATTTACATGCCAACCATATTAAATAGCAATCAAAGGTTATAAGAAATCACTCATGTGTTGTCACCAATCACATCTCTATTTACAAATATAAATCCTTTAAATCTTCTGTATTTTATATAAATAGTAAAATAGTAATCTTGACGTCTTTCTTCTAAGAATTATTTAATATTTTTTTACATGGTGACATAGGATAAAGAATTTCACCCTTAATATAATGTGTTATACTAGAACTTCATACAATTATAGTTCTTCAATTTAGTATTTATATCCTAATAATTCTATGTATCTGTGCACAATGACCAATACACCCAATAAGTAATGGCTATTCCATCTATAAAAAAAACAGAAGAAGACTTTGAATAAGATTTTAATAACGCTCTTTATGTTATACTTTATAGTTAATTTTTTTTAGAGAAATTGACTAATTATTTTCAGTAAAATTTGCAGAAAATACGAAGAGGTATTTCGACTAAAATATTAGATGTTTTATGTACCACAAAATTTCGTAATGAATGACTTACCAAAAAACACTTGTACTTTGTAAAACTGTATCAACTAATAAAAAGAAGATATACACTAACAAGCTTTATAATGATTTTTTTTTTTTAATTTTATCAATCCAAATAACATTTTCTTCACTTCATAGACACTTCAATTTCTATCCTCTACATTTATTTATTTCCATCTCTATCTTTCTAACTACTTTTGTTTATAAAGTAGTCTGAACAAAATTCGGTAACACATAAAATTCACTCAATAATAGAGTATGATAAAAGGTGTACAAGAGACAGTATCATTCAAATTTCTCTTTTTTCATTTGTCCCAATCCAATCAAAGGTGAATGAAAAATACATTATCTCCTTTAAAGTAGAATGAAGCACATATTACTTAACCATTTTTTTTCTTTTTTTTCTTTTTTATACGGAAAATTAGAGGAAAGGAACTGTGGCTCAGTCTGAAAAATCATGTCATTTGTAACTGAAAAACATGTTCATTATCTCATTAGATCTCACTTCAATTTCATTCAATAAAAACATTGAAATAAATTACCAATTACGAGTAGTTAACTTGCACGAGTTGGTACTTTATTTTGTAGTAATACTAAATTGTTTATATGACATAATATTAAGGTTAATCTTAGAGTTTAATGGTTTAGGATTGTACTATAATAATTTATGATATACAACTGTTCATCATTTACATAATATAACTTCATCTATTTTTTAATGTGTTGACAAAACTGACAATGACCTTCTTCTAAAGTAGAACGTAAAATAATTTAGTTATTTAGTCGGAAACAAACTATACAGATATAAATAGTTCGTTTTGGTAAAAGTTATTATCAATAAGTTAAGAGTTTTTGTCGGGATGAACATATGGAACAGAAAGCTAGATGAAAGAAATCAAATCACTCCATCCAACCTTAGTCTACTACTTACTACGATGCATCACCATCTAAAGAGAACAAACCTTCAAGCCTTTTGCAACCAACTACATTCCATTCTAATTTTGACACCTCAGTTGGGAAATATTTAATCGGTGGAAAACATCTGTATGATAACATATTCTCTACTACTATTCTTAGGACGCCAAACAACTTGGATCAATTTCACAGGGTTAAATAGCCTCCTTAAAACAACACAGCACTTTCTATATAATAAAGATAAACTTCTCAGTCATAACTAATTCATCACTGATCAGCCACAAGGACATAAAAGAACTACAATACACAACAATGCAGTTCAGGTAATATTTAAAGCTAAAATTTTCTGTGCCAAAATAGCAAGTCCAGAACAATTGAACAACACTAATTTCCAAAAATAAAACTAGATGAAAATTTCCCAGGTCCACTGGAATACGACTAGAGTCGCCACCACTCTCACCAGAGCCTAGAGCCCACAGTTTATTCGGCATCATCATATGAACAAGAAATACAAATTCCTGTATTGATGTTAAGGAGCAGGGTTCTTTTACCGCACAGGCTGTTGGTTATAATGGTTCTTTTCTTTTTTCTTTGCAGCAGCAAGCCTTGCACTCCTTGCAGCAGCCTCTTGAGCAGCAGCTCGTGCAGCAGCATCCATTTCTTTACTAGATTTCTTCTTCTTTGTAGAGGCAACTTTCTTAAGACGCTCTTTCACATCAACGGTAGATGTATCCTCCTCCACATTATCAGTGCCATGGGCCAAATCAGGCCCATTGTTTGTGTCTGAACTGTTGGGTTGATCTTGAGATTCTTTCACTTCCTTGGAAGATTTATCCTTCTTCTTCTTCTTCTTGGAAGTTTTGGATTCTGCATTGGTGTTTTCCTTCTTTTCTCCATCTCCATCAGTCTCAACACCTTTCTTATCCTGCGGAGCACCTGCAGATGCGATTTCACAAAATCTTAGTCAAGCAAGATTCATCATAAATAAGCGGCCTTCAGTACTTACATCTTAAAACGCACAAAAAATTTACTTTCTCAGATAAAAATATATATTAAAGAGGATTGAATAAAAAGTTGTCTTTTGTAATTAAATAGAAAAACCTGTGGATGTAAAAAGAAGAATAAAGTGGGGGGGTAAATCTTCAAGCAAAAGCTGGAAAAGATTGCAGAACAAGAAAGGCCAATGAAGAAGAACATTCGATATCCAATTAATAGCCTAAATACAAAACACAAACTATACTCTCAAAAACAATTTGGCATGCAGTATACATATTTACCTAGTGACTCATCTTGACCATCATTACTTTGTTTGGGTGCTACTCCAAAATCAGCTAAAAGAGCCTCGAGCTCCGCAAGTTCCTTCTTCTTCCTTTCTTTTTTAGAGAGCTGTCTTTCTGTCTCCTTCGGTGGAGGCACAGAAACTTCAGCATCCTTCTTAACTTCAGGTTCAGATTTCACTGATTCTTCTGGTTCATGATCGTGCTCTTCCTCCACCTCATCATCCCCTTCATCCAAAATATCTTCCTCACTCTCACTATCCTGTAATCAGAAATCTTATCAACTATAAAGCACCAAATCTGGAGCAGCAAAAGACTGTCCTAGCCATCCAATCAAGCATAAACAATACAATGCAAACATATACACACACCACTACATACTTACATGCCATGACGTCAAAAAGAAAATCCCTGCAATTACATGTCAAAGTTCAAACAATCTCTATTTTTCCAACAAACAAAACAAGCTATCCCAGGACAAACTAAATGGCATACAGAACCAAACCAGTATTCTTCCCAAACATAATTATAACAAAACATTTTAACACCTAACCCAGATGTAATTTGTCATGTTTACTAAGAAGCTAGCAGTTGTAGTCTCCACATCCTAAACAAGATTTCTAACACTTCAATTCGCATGGAATTTAACAAGCACAATAATAATAACAAGAATATAATGTTTCAAACTCTATTTTAGCCATTGTAAATTCAACATGTGATCTACCCACATACCATCCACAAAACCTAAACACAAGTATATCCTGTAACAACAGAAAGAACCAATTGAATTCAAGATAAATAATAAACAATACAATAAATAAATAAACAGATAAAAAAATCCCCCCGCACCTCAAAATTCCCATGTTTGTCCTCCTTACTGTGATGAGGTTCAGAAACGCCCCACACCGATTGGGGCGGTGCCGTGGTGGCATAGTAATCGTCATCGTCATCAACATCGGCCCAAGATTTGGCGTTCAAGGGCGCAGGGGCCCAAAACACCTGGGCCTCCGTTTTGGTGGACTGACCCTGCGATTTGGTCGACGAGCCCTTGCTCTTCTTCTGCTTATCCGACTTCTTCTTCTTCTTCAGAGTATCCAGCGCCGCAAACACGTTTGTGTTGTTCAACACCAACGACCCTTCCTCCCTCCGGCTTCCACCTCCCACCATTGTTTCTTCCTCAGATCAAACACTCCTCAACAACGCAACACGCGATTTCCCTAACACCTGTAATTTCCCTCACACGCTCCGAATTCAGACCCGTTTATCGGTTTAAATCAGAACAGTAACTTAATCAGAACAAAAAAATCAAAAAAATAGCAACAAAAAAAAACTAAGTTCTCTCTCGAAAGTTAAAATCGGCCGAAAACGTTAGTTGTTGCTTAGGATATTAGAATGAAATTTAGCCTAATTTTGTTGTTAATTAATCGATGAAAGGAGAGCGCCGTTAGAGATCTGACGGTGAGCGTTAGAATTGAAATCGGGAGATTAGGGTTTGGAGAGAAGAGATATATAAAGAACGAGAAAGAGAGAGAGAGAGAATGAGTGAGACAGAGACAAGGGACGAAGAAAAATGCGAGTTCTTCTTCTTCTTCCGAGCTAGGGTTATAACAACACGGAGAAGATAACGAAATGAAGGGAACACGCCCCAGAACAGAGCTTTTATAGGGTTTTTTATTTTTCATTTTGTTTTACTTTTGTATTTTTTATTATTAATTGAATTTTTTTTATTTATGTAGAATTTTGACTTTATAAATTTATTTTATTTAAACTTATGAACCAATAAGAGATTTGATAATAGGATAAATTTTTCCTTAAATAGCAGATAATTATTACCTATCTTTCTCCATGGGTGAGATAAATAGCATATAATTATTCCTAGGTCAATTGATTTTTTTAATATGTACATGAAACTTATTATTATTATTATTATTATTAGCTATATTCGTATTTAATATGCTCATTTATATTTTTTAAAATAAAAATATTCTTTATTTTATTTTATATAATTTTATTTATTCTATAAAATAAAATAATTATACACGTTATTTACTATATATTATATTAAAGTTATATTGTAATTAAAAAATTGATTATATAAAGTAAAACATTTTAAATACATACAGTTAATGTACTTAAAATATAAATAATTACTTGTTTTTAATATACATGAAAGTAATTTTCAGTTATTTTTTCTATTTTTTTATTATATTAATTTTTTATTTTTTATTTTTAAGTTGGTATCATTTATATTATGATTTAAAAATATTATTAAAATAAAATTAAAAATAATTTTACATATCAAATAGTGGAATTACATTATATATATATATATATATATATATATATATATTATTATTATTATTACTGATAATGTTATTGATACTTTTGTATTAATAATAAGACTAATGTTATTAAGGTTTTAATTATATTTTTATTCATTCAAAGTTAGAATAATTTTGATTTTGCGTCTTAAATTTATAAGAAATATATCTCTTTGTACATTAAATTAATTTAAAGGACGAAAATGAGTTTGGTATTTATGAACTAAAGTTATAGATATTTAAGGAATTAAAATAAACTTCTTTCATTTCAGGGACTTAAAAATGAATTATTCCAAATTTCAATTACTAAAGACGTAATTTAAATATATTGTTATTATTATTCACGATATTTTAAAATTATATATTTGTTTTTGATGTATTTAGTTCAACCAAATTAACAAAATCATAATGTTAATATATTGTGAAATAAACATGTGATTGAATAAACCTAAATTAGTATTGTTGATACACCTGTACCTAATATTATCGAGAATCTCTACTGCATTTGTGTGTCTACATTTTGTATGATTAACTAAAAACAGTTTATCTAATTTAATAATTTAATTATTATAAAAACTACCATAATGAAAAAATAGTTGTCAAATCATAAAAATAAGGAAACAAAATACTTAGTTTATTTTCATTATACATGCATTTTCACTTCTTTATAATTTTTTATTTGTGTATAAAAAATTTATTACAACATTTTTATTAAGAAGATCATATACAAAATTATATAAGTTTAAAATTTAAATCTTACAAGTTCTTTCGTTAAAATATACTTAAATGACCTAAAATTTTGAAAAAATAATGAAAATCATATGAAATAAATCGTGCAATAGACATGATCTTAATATAAAAATGATCTTGTTATCATATGTTAATACAAAAAATAAATTTATAAAATTAGGATACTTAAATTGCTAGAATCACTATATTGAAAGAGCAATTTGACAAAAATTAAATTATAAAAACAACATGCGTTACTTCTTATAAATCCAAACAACTTTCATATATAAACTCTTTCATACACTTTCATATTAGTTTATGAAATAGTTTCAGCATGTAAGTCCATGTATAAGCTGGCACTAGAATCCGCCTACTAGATTTGTAGTATATTTGTCCAAACCAAGTACAGTTTTAGCATTGTACTTTAAGCCATTCAAAATGTTTCCTATTAATTTACAAAGAAGAGAAAAAGTATGACATTAATACTTAAGCTAGCTTGTAAAAGAAATTGCAAGATATATTATTTTCTATTATTCTACATATAGTAATCGAGTTTAACAGATTGAAAATCATAAATTGTACAATGAAAATGGTTGAAATAGAAATACAAGCTGATTTTACTGCATTTCTTTTTCCTGTGATCTCATGAAGACATTATCAAGTTACAATATAAATATATGGATAAATGTTACAGGAAGCCTCCGTCAGATAAAAACCATCAGTAACAGAGATAAATGGACAATATGCAATGCACCCAGTTCTTAACCTCGATACGTACAAGTATAAAATTTGACAAACTTGGTCCTAAGCTAAACTCTGCCGAAATGAATATAGATTTGGACAAAGAAATATTAATGAAATACAAAAGGCTTATCACCAGTAAGAAGGGCGTCATCTGTGTCCTCGTTTTCATTTCTCTGTCATAGGGATTACTATGCCACAAAAAATAAGAAAACCATAAGAAAAAATATTAATACAAAGAAAATCTTGATCATCAGCCACCTATTAGAAGATATGCTGTTCAGATACTTCAACAAAGCCCCCTGCGCCCCTTCTACGTTTGCCAGTGTATCATCCATGTTTTCATCAATCCTGCCAATTAAGCAACCACTATCAACCCCAACAATGTCTCTCGATATAAAAACAAGAAACAAGCAAAAGTCAGTTCACCTTATCAACAATCAAAGAACCTGTGCAACTGTTCACATCAAATTACAAAAGTTTCAAAGTATTGCAGCAAGGTCGTAAAACAAGAAAGCTTATGGAGGGGACACACTCAAGTCCTACACCCCTTACTTTAGTTAATGGTTAACCAACCTGACCCGTGAGTGCTGAACTTGCCCCACCTTGCATGGGGCGGGTATGGTCAATTTAAAACCGCTCTGGCATGGGACAGGCAGGTGTGGACTTAGGGTTCCTACAGCCATTGTCGACATATTAAGCATCATACTTATCTCTAAGTTACCAATAAAGTCAATTATATTAACTCATCTTTACAAGTTTAATACTAATGCCTTCTTTGGTTGAGTGGAGGAAGGAGGATGGGGTGGGGAGGAATAAAGAAGAAATAATTTTTTAAAAATGGTGAGACCCAGTGCGTTATTTCTCACCTATTTCTAGGCATCTTTATCTCTCTCCTTATTTCCAATCAAATCAATAAAATTACACAGCTTTTAAAAATCTTTATCTCTATTTCACATTTATTAATGTTGTACCAAACAACTAAACATTCAATTCATTTCTTACCTATTTCTCTTCTCTCAACTTATGTCTTCTCCATTTCAATTCCCTCTATTTTCTCTTCAAAACCAAAAAACGTAAGAGAACATTTGATACTAGACAATTTTTTTCCATACATCAGAAGAATTATGATTCTTGGAAATCATGAATCCTGGAATTTATGATTCTTAGAAATGACTAAATTTTATCTGGTTTGTCAAATATATTGTCAGAAATATTTATAAAGTTTTATAGAAATTAAAGAGTAATGTGTTATTTTTATTAAAATCTTTAATTTGTTGCCGCATTAAATTATTTAACTCAGAATCTCACTTCCTTCCCTAAGAATGTTTTTTGAGGAAAACTCGGTCAAATATAATTCCTTAGGAATGTTACTTTTTAAAAGTCAACCAAACATACGAAACATACTTTTCCAAATTATATTTTCGGAATTAGTCAAACTTTTCATCTACAAAATGTTCCCAAATATAGTAAACACATTATTTCATGAGAGGATTAAATTTAGGATTAGGAATTCAGCCATTTTATAAATTCAATTCAAAAGTATTCATGAGTAAGGGACAAGACAGGTATGGTATAGTGTGGGTTCTACTAATGTTTTTCTAAATTCTAATGGAGTTCAATTTAAAACCCCAGGGACTAGGGTGCAGTTGGAGTCGGGTTTAGTAATAGCCCACTAAGCACCCCGACATGCCCATTGACATGCTGCACTAATAACAATAGACTGATATCATCACAAAAAATCATTACAAAGATTTAACTTGGAAAAAAATTGACATCATAGTCATAATCAATACTTTAAAAAGAATAGTTAGCAATATCTTCATAATCATAAAGAAGTAAGCAAGTATCAACTCCAAAAGCGAAAAAGTTCCGCTAGATTTTCAAAATTGAAAATATTCATCTTTCTCAACATAATTTCTCTCACCGTGACAAGACAAGCATTTCAAAGTAAAATTTGTAGTTGAAATTTATTTGGACACACATTCTAACTACATTTAGCAATTCAGAATAAATTTTATCAAAATTAATTCTACCAAACTTAAAACAAACATCCCCTTCTGGAACACACAATGATTGCAGGACTTTTCTCATTTCTACTTTTCTGCTTGTCATTTTTTCTTTAATAGAAAACACATCAATTATGAATTTAATAAAACAGAAGCATCAGTATCAGGAGAATGCAATCAAAGACAGATCCAAGCATAAAATGGCATAGTTATAAAAATGAAAACAAAGCTTCACTGCCTGTAGCACTTTCACCAGAACAGATCATCAAATCAAAACTCGTTAAAGGTTTAATAAGGAAAAACACTAATGAATTTATAATATCCATTCCTACATATATCTGAATTCCAAGATACTTTTAAACAAAGTGATGCTTTGCTACAGATAATATTAGAAGTTAAAAGTAAAAAGCCAAATTTATGTGTGCCAATATAACAGGCACATTCATTTTATCATAACAAAATTATGGACAAATAAGTAAGCTTGCATCTAATAGTAATATAATCATATATCAATTTAAATAAAGCAATAAAAAGGACAACAAAGATGCATATATCCAATGCATGAGTTGGAAATATAAAAACCTGATGGCAACTTCTCCTTGTTGGGAAACAAGTGTTGCTAGTTGATTAAAGATGTTGCTAAGCTCATGAATAGTGGACTCAACATTCTGAAGAGCTTCAGCTCTGCTTTGCATGTAGCTATCTTGCAATGGGGCTACCTCCTGTTGCTGCTGTTGCAGCAATGGTTGACTCTCCCCATCCACCTGTTTTCTGCGGGTTTAAATAAAAGGCCCACCAGAAAATTGTGTGAGATCATAGTTTCAGGTATAATTTGCCACAACCAAAAACAGTCTTGATATTGGAGCATAACAATAGCAACTATTGTTTAAAAAAGAGTCCAAATCATGCCTTGTACCATAGTTCTCACTTATCAGCTAGGGCCAGGCTAAGCATTTTTGTGGGCCATCCTAACATTTCAACTTCCAATTGAGAAGGTGTTGTTTATTAAAAGGTGGGGAAAACAACAAAGCCAATTTTGTAAGTGATGCTAAATTTTGAGATTTTAAATCTCCCTAACCCTAAATGCATTTAATTCACCTTCACTTTGGTTCCATTGTCGTATTCCTCCTGTGTCGCATTTTATCTCTTAACACCAACCATCCTTTTGAAACTTTGCTGAAAATATAAGTTCCTATCCATTCCCTTCCCTCATACAAGCTACCTCTGGGAAACTTCTATAGTTAGAGATGGTAATCTTAAGAGAAAGGGGACACTACCCACTTCTTGGAATTTGCTTATTTAGGCCGAGGTATACTAGCAATCTGAAAATTTTAAGGAAATGAATGTTTAGCACCTTTTCATTTTAGGGAGTAGTATATATAGGTTTGAGTATAATTTTGAAACTTCATAATTAATATTTTTTTAAAGATTGGTGAACAAATATGTAGAATAGTATGTTAGGATCCAACTGCAAGGTATATATTGAGAGTATGAGATTCTAGCGTGAGGAATGGCCTAGGGCTCTCCAACTACATATGCTAGCTTTTTCAGTAAGGCTCTCTGTCAAGGTTCTTGTCAATTGGTAAGAAAGCTTTCCATCACGTCTCTGAGCTCCAAAATAAGTGTTGTGTGTGCTGATGCCAACAATGCAATGTTTGCCTGTAACTAGTCAACAACCCAGTGCATAACCAGACCACACGGGCATCAAGGCTGCAGAACATGGTGGGGTATTAGCCATCAAGGCTGCAGAACTATTGTGTCACCTACTATCGGACCCTCTTTATTTCCACGCTCAATATGTCCAATCCTCAATGTGAGGGAGTGTGTTGAAAATCTTGCATAGACTAGAGATATAAGACAAAATAATATATAAACAGATGCAAACCTCAACTTATAAGTTAATTTTGTAAGGTTGAGTTAGATTTAAAATCTACTTTCTAAGAGATCGAAAGAGGCAACGGTTACTCATTAAATAGAAACAGCCTTGGGAGACCACACTTACAAGGAGAAGACTATTAGAAAAGTAAAGCCACCTCGTTTCAATTCTCCCATCCCATGTGTCAACCATAGTTTTGAAAGTTTCAATTTTTTCGGTTTTGCATTTTGTTATATTTGTTTTTATCTTTATGTATTTTATCTTGCATTATTGAAGTAAAGATCACTGTTTTTACAATCAAGTACAAATTTCTTGTCTTCCTGCGAGTGTTGTTAATAGCTGCTGTAGCATCACTATGGCATTGCAGAAATGCTCTGATCCACTATTGGAACTCCACTGCAGCACAGCATCTGCAAAAAGGGGCTCTGGCAACCACAATGGGTATCGTGGTTTGGTTTCAACGGGCACAGCGGTTTTGAGGCCAGGAAGTGGGACTACATGTGACACCCTCGCCCAGTCCCAGTGCCCACTCTTTTTAATGTTTCAATCATAATTATATCTTTAACAATTGAACTTTCTGAGTTAATATTGTACCATTTTTATAAAGCCTATTGTTATTTGCACACAACTTAATTTTTTATACATATGATTGATTTATTTCAAAAGTTATGCAACTTCTGTCGTTTTGCCAGCGATGCTTTCATGCTGTCTGCTATATGATATAGTGGCTTTCCGCCATTTTCCACTATCCGATCATGCACAATTTTTATCTGCTCCATTTAGATCAATTACTTTCTTTGTTCTATAGCACGATTTTATCTGTTATGCCACTTGCTTTACTACATCCTATTGCACAAGCAACACACGTAAAAAGGGACAGGGGAAGAATTAGCATAACTTACTTAGCAAACAACTGAGATGAAGATGACCCACTAGCCCATGGTGGAGCAGGGGCATTAGAACTACTAGCAGCCGACCTGGTAGCCAACGGCCGTTGCCGGACAAAAGGATTTGCAGATTCCTTAGAACCAGAGGCCGAAAACAGCTGTCTTCTATTCTCGTGCACTTTCAAATTCTTCACAAAAACATCAGCATGGCATCAGTGTCGTCCGCAATTACAGAAAAAAAAAAAAAAAAAAAAAAAAAAAAAAAAACATAGAAGCACCGCAACGCACGCAAACACAGTGAAGTACCTCAGTTCGCATAGTGAGAACATCTTTAAACTCTTTGGTGGCGCCCATCAACCGCGTCTTGAGGTCATCAACCACCGTGGTTGAATGGCTAGTGGTGTCGGTGGACGCGTTCCCGCTCTCGTTCCTAGAGTTGCAGAGCAACTGAAGATCCACAACCGCGGAGTTCAACGCAGTAATATCCTGCTTAATAACCCCCGTGAGCTCTTGGATTTCCATGGTAGGGTCATCGAAAACCGAAGTCCTCTTAGCCACTGCAGAGCAATTAAAATCAAAACGTAGGGTTCTAAAATCAATTAAGAATAGCCTTTTATTTGCTTACACTTAGCAAGCTTGGCGAGTTTCTGAGACGTTTGGTGAATCCCGAAGCCAATCTTGGAAGCTCTTCGGTTGAACTCCGATTGATTTGAAATTGCCGATCGCTGTTCCTCGAATCTGGATAAATTGCTGCTCTGTCCATTCGGCGCTGATCCCGGCTTCTTCAACCTCTCCGCAATGCTATGAAATTCAAGCGTCCGATCCCGAAACGATGACTGCGCCGATTTGGAGTGCATTTTGCTAATGTATCAGACACCGCTGCGAGATCCTTGAAGCCGGCGCCGGAAATTCAGTTATGGTTTCCGGCGAGAGGTGGTGAACTACCGGAAAAGAGAAACCCTAGATCTAATTGGAATCGGATTTAATTAGCAATTGGAAGAGTTATTCAGTAAGAAATTTTAGAAAAAAAATGAAAATATTGCGTTACAGCAAAACCTGTAGCTCTGTTTGGACATGATCTCGTGTTATTGTTACCTGCTTCCTTTTCTTTCACATGTGGAATACACTGCAATATGCACTTATATTGAGTTTTAGAATAATTTTTTATTGATAAAAAATATAAAAAAAAAAAATAGAAAATGCACTATGCAAAGTCCTTTTACAATTTAGACAAAAATTTCAATACTTTTTCTTCACAATACTTCCTCTTTCATCTTTCAAAAGATTTGTCTTTCATCTTCAACCTTAATATATGGTTGATCTCTCTATTTTTTGTTTCTTTTTATTACTTATTCAGATATTTACGAGATAAGTTTTCCTTGATTATTTTTAGTATATTTGAATTTCAGTTTAAAAAGTTCAAATAATTGATGACTTGATCTCTCACGTTCTATTTGAGTGAGTACAACATTTTAACAATAAATTAAATACACACTTTATTCGTTCCAAGTGCATACATATGCAACATTTTAGCCAGTTTATTTCTGAATGTAAAACAAATATATTATTATTTATACTAACTTATACTAAATATTATTAAATTAGAGTTAGAGGTTAGATAAGGACAAATTCGTCAAACTACATGAACTCAATGACACCGTCATTATATCTTTAATGAAAAAATTAAATAAATCCTTCATAATATTAAAATAATATAATTTGATTGTAAAAAAAGTTATATTTCGTATTATGTAATTTAAAATATAAAAAAATTATATGTTAAGTTGTATAGTTTAAAATGCAAAAACTATTCCTCCGTAATACAAAAATAATATTCTAAAATGCAAATCTAAAATATAAAAATTGTATTCTATATTGTATAATCTTAAATACATGAAATTTGATACTTTAAATTGTATAATTCAGAATATAAAGAAAATTATACTTTAAATGATACAATCTAAAGGACAATTGGATTTCACAATCTAAGAAAAACAATTAGATTACACAATCTAGAAAAAAAAATTGATATTTTAGATGATACAATCTAAAGTACAATTGGATTACACCATCCAAAAATATATATTTTTGGTATTTTTAAAACTAGGGGTGCAGAAGAAAGGATGAAGATACAGGAAGAATCACTTATAGTTGAAATGCAAAAAAAAATAAAAAAATGTTATATATATTTAAGCTTAGATCCTTTGAAAAAAGTTGAAAACCTCTCAAAGTCTCATTAGTGGCAACAACTTGGTCATGCTATGTGATCTCTCCACTCCTCTAGCCCATCTTCTAACTCCTTCACTAGATTTCCTCATTCTATGATCCTAATTTTAATGCGTTATCTTTATTTTTTATTTCTCAAAATAGTCACTTAGCTTTGAATCACCACTTTGTTTTCTACACCTTCACAACTGCAGCCTAATACAATTCATTTAGGCTGGACTCTGGGGGAGTTATTCAGCTCAAACTTTTTATCCTGAAAAGTCAAATTAAGATATATTCAGACATGGATCATAATTATATTGTATGTTCAAAGTTATTTTAATCATCACTTCAAGACCTCCTTTCTGCGTTCTTCAACTTTTCACCAATTTTCTACATTTTTCGCAGTTGTCTGTTTACTAAATAATAACTCCAATTTTTATCACGTAGTGATTTCTGCATTATTTTGCTGCTTCTTTCAATTTGTTTCTAAGGTGCATGCCCCAAGTTAAAGACTTAAGCAAATATTCTTAATGAAATTTTTTTAATATTGTTTTTCTGTTATCAGCTCCTGAAACTTGCTATTCAACGACAACAACAAAAGCTCATGAACGCATTATCAGGTCATTGCTTTTCTATGTCCAAGTTGGGTATGCAAAAAATTATTATTACAGAAAACCTTGTTATATATAAATTATTTGACAAACTTGGTCCTAAGTTAAACTCTGCAAGAATGAATATATATTGAGAAATAAATATTAATTAAATACATGTTAAATATAATTATTGTATAGCTGTCAAACATTATTTAGGGAGGACAGCTTGTTATGCTTTAGTTGGTAGGGTGGTATTATTAGCTGTTTACTTTATTTAGTGTATTCTTAGCTGTTACACTTTGTAGTCTAGCTTATATCAGTTCCTATATAAGCATAGCCAAATGATCAATATAACACAACAAAAATTCTCTTCTTCAATTTGGTATCAAGAGCTCTTTTCTTTCTTTTGTCTCAAATTGTTTGGGTGTCAGCTACTGTAGTGCTGACCCATTTTCTGTTCACCGGAGACACTGTTCACCGGCGACACTGTTCACCGGAGTACTGTTCACCGGAGTACTGTTCTGTTGGTACTGTTCTGGGTGCTGTTTACGACCCATTTTCTGTTCACTCCGACACTGTTCACCGGAGATACTGTTTACGGTACTGTTCACCGGCGATACTGTTCACCGGCGATACTGTTCACCGGCGATACTGTTCACCGGCGATACTGTTCACCGGCGATACTGTTCACCGGCGATACTGTTCACCGGCGATACTGTTCCCCGGCGACACTGTTCAGGTTCTGTTTTGCCCCTGTTTCAATTGTGGGTCTGTTTTTGTGTTGTTCCTTTATATCCTCTTGTTGGTATTCTGTTGCTTCTATTCCATGGCAGAGAAGAAAAGTTTGATT
>Ga0209489_100458_pt1 | contig 75943 bp, 30 predicted proteins | sample SiratrowhiteBW_FD_187527 | JGI IMG/M metagenome (GOLD analysis project Ga0209489, IMG submission 187527) | Root nodule microbial communities of legume samples collected from California, USA - Siratro white BW (SPAdes) (version 2) | ecosystem: Host-associated > Plants > Roots > Nodule | place...
TCGAACAAAAAAAAGTAAAAAAAAAAAAAGAAGAGAGAGAGACTATGATAAATATGAACTAGAACAAATTATAGAAAAAATGATGAAGACAACTTGAAAACCCAAAAAAAAAAAAAAAAAAAAAAAAAAAAAAAAAAACAAAAAAAAACAAAAAGTTATACGAGTAAAAAATTTCTTTACTTAAAAAAAATATCAATTCAAATTTCAACCATTACAATAAATTTTTCATATTTACAGAATTATCATCTATCAATCATGTTAAGTGATTACCTTTTGAAGCATCTAGAGAAGTTGTCGTGATTTGACCATGAATATATCTTTATCCACGAGTATTTCAAATTCAAAGTGCAAGCTTTATTTCCCCTTAATTGGTCAAAAGTTTTGTTTTTTCTATCTTGCTTTTATTTAGGGTTTAATCAACCTTTATTTGGTGCCAGTCACGTTGGGATATAATCATTGACGTGATGTTTGTTTATAAGCCAAAGAAGTTTGTCTATTTTGGAAAAAAAAAATACCACTTTTAATCATAAAAAGGTATTTTGTATTAAAAAAATGTAATTAAGTGAAAACACGATAGAATGAAAAAACAAGGTAATTTTATTCTTTTTCAAATCAAACGTCCACGATATATATTAAAGCGAATATTTAATTAAGTATAGAAGACTTATTTAGTATCTGGATTTTAATTTTTTAAAAGAATGATCTAACCGGATTTTAGACATTTTATGTACTAAAATGATTTGGTTGTTATTAAAGTTTACGAGTTTAATTGACTGTTTCGATACTGAATGTTGGAAAAAATAAAAATTATTAGTTGTTTCATTTCGAACCATAAAAAAGAAGTATTTTTTTTTATTACAGGTTCTATTTAAAACCACGATTATTATTCTAACTACAATACTAGAATAATTAGTAACACATTTTTAAAGAATATAGTAACACTACTTAATACTTTTCCTAACTATAAATAAGTAGGTAATTTATGACATATTAATGTTTCACTTTTTAAGGATATATGAATAATGTTTCCTAAAAATTAGGAAATAGTAGCTTTATTTTTCTAGCAATCACACTCACCATACTGTTTAGTGATTAATACAATTAATTATTATATAGTTGTTGTATCTGACCACTACGTTTTCCATTTGGACGATAAAGAATGAAGTTTAGTTTGATAATTAGATTAGAATAAGTCAAAATAAAACACACATAGTTTGTTTTATTGCCATGATGAATGGTATGTAAATGTTAATTTATGTGTTAAAACTTATCTATTTGTCTGCATTTGTCGATGGCTGGATGCATCTCCATCTCCTAATTGATCACAAAGCTTTATTTAGCTCTTTCATTATGCTATTCCCTTTTCATTAATTATTATTTGGACAAAGCTTAATCAAAATGGATTATGACACCAAAACTTTGGTGCCAGTCACAACCCTTTATTAGGACAAGACATTGGCCGTCTCAGTCAAGGAATTTGTTTACATATATCAACAACTTTTTATGTTATTTCGTTTGAAAAATAAAAAATAAAAATATTTCATTTAAAAAATGATAAAATAAATCAAAATACAATACATTTAGTTGGAATTAAAAACAAACCAAAATACATTATTATTTTTTCGGTCTAATTCTCTTAGATTATCCCATCTTTTTTTACATCTTTAAGTTACGTACTAAGCCACGTTACGTTTTAAAGTTACTAATAATTTATTATGATGAGATATTCAAATCCAAGTTTAATATAAAATAAGTGACATTCAAATTTTAAAAATAATTATTAATTAAAACAAAGATCAAAAAGTACATATAGTAATTACCATGAAAAATCAATTTTTACAAGTTACTAATAATCTATTACAATCAGATCTCAAAATCTAAGCCTGATACTATAAAATAAGTCACATTCGTATCTAAAATAATCATTGATTAAAGAAAAAGTTAAAAAAATTAAGTCTTGTGATTATTAAAAACAAACTAATTTTTAAGATATTTTTTAACAACAAATAATAATATAAATAGGAATATTTTAGAGATACTATAATAGTATTACAAGAAGAAATATTTTTATAACTTACACAATTGTACAATTGTAGGAGAAAACACATAAAGAGCAAAGTTAAAAATTATAAAACATCCATTATGTTAATTTTGGTGTTTTTTATTTCAAAAATAAGAAGCAATAGAAAATGAGAAAATGACTCTTAAAAGAATATGAGACAAAATATAGTGAGAACTTGAATGCTCGTTACATCTTAATTATTTAACTCTTCTTATGCATTCAATAAGATGCAGACACCATTATATAAATGTTCTTTCAAATCCAATCTTTCCAAACCTTGTCCAACTCTAAACTTGCAATTGTATCCATAGAAAAATCTCTATCTAATTCTAATTCGCTTATCATTCTCAAAGATGATAATGTTTTGGTGAATCCAAATATTAAAAAAATATTTTTAAAATAATTAGGTTAATGTTAAAATATATTATATAAATGGGTATTGTTCTTTCTTTATAATTACGTTGTGAATATATTTTTTTAATAATTATTAGTATATTAACATATTAAGATTACTTTTATTTTAGGAATTATTATATAAGGTCGACCCACACTTTAATTAATATTTTATTTAATTGTTCATAAAAATATATATAATATTTAATTGTTCATAAAAATTAAGATTTATAGTTTTAAATTTTATGTCATGTTAGTGTATTTTAATAAAAAGAATCTTATAAGACGTTACCTTGTATATAATTATAACAAAATAAAGCAATATTTAGTGCTTGGTAATTAGACCACTAATCATACGACAACACAGTTGGGATGCTGAATGAAGACCCCTCGATATAAAAGTTTATCAAAATAATTATTAATATAATGAATTCAAGCGTAGATAATCTTAATTAATTACTCATTTACTCTTGTTCAAGATCTCACTTGACTTGATCATTGGAGTTTCATTACAACACTCCTCTCATCTCCTACATATCAAAAGAAGACCATAATATTTAATAATAAATGGACTTTTGTGTTTTAAAATTAAAAAACCTGAAGGCTTAATCTCTTCAACCCTTAAAATAATAAAACCTTTTTTAATTGAATTAAATTTTAATTCATAAGAGTAGTTCTTATAAAATGGATTCCTAATATTGTCATAAAAATTATACTTCTAGAAATCATATATCTCAAACTATTAACATTTAACACCATAGTTTTATTACCTATTAATTTTAATTAGAATCATGTGGATACAAATAACCATTCAATGGTAACCACTAGTTAAATTTCTTGCTTTTAAGATCATAGAGTTGAACCATCGACATCATCAAAAACGTTGGAGAAGTTGTTCTGTGCAAGGTGTTAAAAGATGGTGATGTTATTATTATGGATGCACTTGATGTAATTGTCCACTTGTCTCAAGGTGACAAGCCATAAGAATGATGCAATAAATTGTGAATTTTTAGTAAGTAGTGCTCTTGTCATTTGCCTTCCCAAGGTCGACTATGGCGTCATGAACCCATGTTAGATGGTCACAATTCTCATAACTAACGTTTTCTCCATGTTAATGTTATTGTAATTAAACTTTTCGAAAACTTTTATCAAGGAATTAGGTGTAGGTTTGTTGAAACTACTTACAATTAGCTTCGTTTTAAGCCATTTATATTTGCTGCAACTATAGCCATTTCTTTCACATGATTCTTGGAGCATCCTTTTAATTACACAAAATAATAGGGTATATTTGGTTCATTAAAATGTTTCACTTGTGACGAGAATTTACATGTGAAAAAGATTGAATTTTTTTTTATATTTCTTTATGTAAATATTTGTTCTTTTACTAAATGATTCCTATTCACAAATTTTTATAGTTGAATGCAGCTTGAAGCCAATTCCCTGTAAATAGAAATCACCAAGACAAAAATATATAAGTACAAATAAAGCAACTTTATACTGATTCACTCTAATCTCTTAGATTACATTCAGTTCTCCCTTAAACAAACCTTTCAAAAAGTTTCACTATTCAGTCAATAGTTACAACGAGTACACAAGGTTATAACAAGTACACAAACCTCTCCAGGTTATCACGAGTACACAAACTTCTCTAAGTTATACCAGTCATTTCTCTTTTTGCTTCTTCTTGTTTTTTCTTCTAACTTGAACTTGCTCCTCTATATGTAGCTTTTCAGAAACTAACCCTTAGGATGCTTGAATAGAGCAATCTTAATTTTCTGATGTATAGAGTTCAAACTGTAAATATTTCTCTTATTCTCATAGAGCAATCTTGACTTTCTGATATATAGAGCTCAAACTGTAAATATTTCTCTCATTCTCATACTGCATATCTCTCATTCTCATACTGCATTAAACTTGATTAATTCTTTATCAGACATAATTTAAAATAACATAAAAAATTATTATTTGAGATACTTATCAATAATTTGAATAATTTCCATTATAAACAAATCTGAACATTAAAGCAAAATATGATATAAAATCAATTAATCACATTTAAATATTTCATAATAATTTGAATAATTTTCAATATGAACAAATATGAATGTTAAAGCACATCATATTATAAAATCAATTTAAATTAAATCATAAAAAGTAAATAATAAGAAAACTTATCTTTTTATAGACCATGTGTCTTCTGCTTTAATAAGAATAAGAATAAGAATAAGAATAATAATAATAATAATGTTAACTGCGCAATGTATATAACTTATCAAATATAAATATATACTTGAGTTTTGTTATTATCAAAATTTTATCAAATGATTTGATCCTCTAAAAGAACTTTGAACTGTGTAATGTTTCAACAATTTTTTATATCATTTGTAAACTTATATGCGCATCACTGATATTTCAACTATAAAAAACCTTTCCTTTAATAAAAGACAAGCTTGTTATAAAATTGAGTAAAATTAATTTTAAATTATAAAACATACAATTAATCATTTGCCAGTACTTAGACCTCAATATTTACAAAAATAATATTTTATTAAATTTTAATTAGATGTAAAATAATTAATCTTAATTATTGTTCTGACTTATATATTTAAAATATCACAAATAAATATTTTTCTTTTCTTTTAAGTTTCAATATTCGTAGAGTTTATTTCGGTTTTCATTGTTTAATGAACAATTCATGCTCTGATTCCAGACTCGACCTCATCCATTCTTCAAGGGGCAACTCCTTTTATTAGTATATTTATTACTTTAAGAATTATATTTTTTTCCTCACGCCGTCTGAAAAATGATATGATACTCTTCGTCCTAGAAATGATATATATGTGGACAATTTTAACTAGACTCATTCATATGACAAACTCCAATCCATTTTCATAAAAGATGATACATGTATTTGTTATCTTATTTCTGTTTGGCTAAATATTTCATATATGGAACGGTTTAATTATAAATTTTAAATGAAAAATATTTAACATTATAAATTCAATATTTGATTTTCTAAGAGGACAAAGTTAACCATGAGTGTTTACATGAAAAAAAAATAAAAAAATCTTACTCAATTGGAATGTGATGTGCATGATATAATATGTTTTAATCAATCTTATGTAAGAAATTATATAATTAATCAATCAAACTAACTTCATTTTCATTTATTGTTCACTAATTATGACCATGTAACTGAGTAACTTTTAAATTTAGCAAATTGGGAATATAATGAGTAGTGAGGATAATTAAACTTTATTATAATTGAGTATCATAGTTTCAAACATTGATTGTTTATAACTAATCTGTGTTGAACTTCTTAAAAAAATCTCAATAATAATATCAAAAGTCAATTATTTATGTTAATGATCAACTTTAAAATACTTCCGCTTAAAACACAAGAAAGTGTATCAATGTAATACTTGTCGACATTCTATAGTGGTTCTTGGGCGTCCTTGAAGGAAAAGAAGCTATCGTGATTCTTGATAAATTTGATTTTTGTATTAGTGTTAAATCTTTTTATAATTTTTAAAAAATCAATTATATAGAATTGAAATTACTTTCACTCAAATTTTTTGATTGTTTTGTTTAAATAATAGATTTCAAATTTTTTTTATTTTTTTATTTAGATAAAATATTTTAATTTCAAGTAAACTATAAGAAAATAATAATAATAATAATAATAATAATAATAATCACTTTAAAGTGAACTTTAATTTAATTATGTAAAAATTAAATAAAATTACACTATTTCTAATTTATTTTATATAAAAATTAGTTAAAATGATTTTAGATGTACTTTTAACTTTGATTTTTTTAAAATTAAAATAAATTTATTAAAGCCACTTATTCACAAATATCCTTTTCCATAGAAATTATGTAATTTGTGATGGAGATACATGGGAATATGGGATCATCCTGTTTAAGCTAAAACATTAATAAATTACTATCTCTTATTTTAATAATAATAATAATAATAATAATAATAATAATAATAATAATAATAGTAATAGCAATATTTGATTTTTTTATAAAAGATAAACAAAAAATATATATATTTATTAAATAACAAATTTTTTTAGCAATTAGTTTTCGTTATTTCCTGTGGGATAAATAATTTTTGAAATTAATTAAACTTTTCACATTTAATTAAAAGTAACATTTGAAAATGAATGTAGCGAGATGATAATACACTTTAATGCATAATCCACTCTCACATCTAAAATTTGGTTTGACACAATATTTTCTTTTTAAACATTCTCTTATATTTTTCTTAAATAAATATTAGTAAGAACTCTATAACTTTTAAAAATAAACTTTAACCATCCCAATACTACCTGATGCCACAATTACTTATCAACTCAAGCTCTCTTCTTAATGTTAGAAGGCTAACCAATTTAATCCTATTATATAACTGCAATCCTCACATTCATCTTAAGATCTTGTCTTACACTTGCTTAATTCCAAAGTGATGATTTTTTAATATGATGTACAACCTCAACTATAGTATGCCATGATTTTGCCTCTTTTTAATTTCTTCTCAAAGATTGAAGGACGCGGTATTCCTGTACCTCCATATGACTTCAAAAAAATTTCAAAAGATATATGATTTATTTAATTTTTTTATTAAGGGTATAATAGTCAACTTACTATGCCTATGGTGTTGCAGGAAGAAAGGATGGAGGTGCAGGAAGAAACTGTCAGATTGAAGTTTAGGACCAATTGAGAGAATTTTTTTTCCGAAATGACAAAAAGGATTTTTTTATGCCTTGTCTTAAACTGTGACAATGGAGAAGGAGGTGCTAGCAGTTGAAAAGCCCAATGCATGCATGGTTCTGAACACACAGTTCCTCTCGAAGAAGCACCAATGCCTCTTTCTTCTAAAGTGGTGTGGTTCCATGGACCAACTCCGGCAAATCCAGGCACAAATCCATCTCTCTGGTCTCTACCAAGACACACACATTCTCTCAGAACTCGTCTACTTTTGCTCCCTCTCTCCCTCCAATAACCTCCGCCACGCGCGCGCACTCGTGCACCACGCTGCCACCCCATCACCCATTTCGTGGAACATTCTTATCCGAGGCTACGCCGTCAGCGATTACCCCCTTGAAGCCTTATGGGTATTTCGGAAAATGCGAGAACGTGGCGCCATGCCTAACAAACTCACCTTTCCTTTCCTCGTTAAGTCTTGTGCTGGGGCTTCTGCACTTGGTGAGGGGAAACAGGTTCATGCGGACGCTTTTAAGTGTGGTTTGGACTCTGACGTGTACGTTGGTAACAATTTGATTAACTTTTACGGGTGTTGTAAAAAGATTGTGGATGCAAGGAAGGTGTTTGATGAAATGCCTGAGAGAACAGTTGTTTCTTGGAACTCCGTTATCACTGCGTGTGTTGAGAGTCTTTGGTTGGGCGAGGGGATTGCGTATTTTTTCAGGATGTGGGGTTGTGGGTTTGAGCCTGATGAGACTTCCATGGTGTTGTTACTCTCTGCTTGCGCTGAGTTGGGGTACTTGAGTTTGGGAAGATGGGCTCATTCTCAATTGGTCTTGAGAGGGATGATTCTGAGTGTTCAGTTGGGTACTGCTCTTGTTGACATGTATGGGAAGTCTGGGGCCTTGGGCTATGCAAGCTCTGTTTTTGAGAGAATGGAAAAGAGGAATGTGTGGACATGGAGTGCAATGATATTGGGGTTGGCTCAGCACGGGTTTGCTGAGAAAGCCCTTGAGCTGTTTGCAAAGATGAGTAGCAATAACAATCATAATATATGCCCAAATTATGTGACCTATCTTGGGGTTCTTTGTGCTTGTAGCCATGCTGGGATGGTAGAAGAGAGTTACCAATATTTTCATGACATGGAATGTGTTCATGGGATCAAGCCCATGATGATGCATTATGGAGCCATGGTTGATGTATTGGGCCGCGCCGGCCGTCTTGAAGAAGCTTATGAGTTTATACAGAGGATGCCTATTGAGCCTGATCCGGTTGTGTGGAGGACATTGCTAAGTGCATGCACTGTACATGATGTTCATGACCATGCAGGGATTGGAGAAAGAGTGAGGAAGAGGTTACTTCGGATGGAGCCAAGGAGGGGAGGGAATTTGGTTATTGTTGCTAATATGTACGCTGAAGTGGGTATGTGGGAGAAAGCAGCAAATGTGAGGAGGGAGATGAGAGATGGAGGAATGAAGAAAATGGCTGGAGAGAGTTGTATTGACTTAGGTGGCTCCATGCATAGGTTCTTCGCAGGGTATGATCCTTGCCCAAATTTGATGCCTGTGTATCATCTACTCGATGGATTGAACCTGCACTTGAAAATGGTTAACTGATACTATAATTTTTGTGAGTAAACATTCTTACCATTTATTTATCTATTATATCTACGATGCTGTCACACACCATGAAAGTTTTGTAGCAATTTTATTAACATTTAATCATTTTTCAATGATGGAAGTAGTAAGCCTGTCCTACTCTCTGGGTTGGTATCTTCCTACTTTTAATCTATGCGTTGGGGTCTTTCAGTGCTCCCACTGGATCTTCGGATTGGGCTTTCTCTTTACCAAATGGGTTGTTGACTGGGCTTATGACAACTTTTTGACAAATTCTTCCTCCACCCCCATACCCTCTTCCTGCACCCCCATATAATTTTTTTTCCACTACTGTCCTTCATGAAATTACATAAATACCCTCTCTTTCGTTTTTTGAAATTGTGAACCGGATGGGGGTGCATCCGGTTCTCATTTAAAAAAAAAAAAAATACAAACCGGACGACTCCATCCGGTTCTCAACCAGCAGATCGGAAAATTCTCAAATTCGCCGTCGACAGCCCTCCAAATCCCAAATCAACTACTCTAATCATCAATATCACCTACTAATTGCTAATAAACATCATAAATTGGTTACCTAATGCTTCTATGAAGGATTAATTGAAAGATTTTGAATAACGAAGGAACGGAAATCGCGAATGGCTTACCTAAACCGGACGAAGGTTCTCTTAACCGGACGGTTTGTATTTTTTTTAAAATGAGAATCGGATGCACCCCCTATCCGGTTCTCATTTTCAAAAAATTAAACCGGATGGCCTGGTCATCCGGTTGGGAAGGGAAGAGGTTTTATTAAGATAGGGGTATTTATGGAATAAAAAAATTATATGGGGGTGCAGGAAGAGAGTATGGGGGTGGAGGAAGAATTTGTTAAACTTTTTACAGTTTTACCCTTTTTTTCATTACCTATTTTTGACTGCAACAGGCAGACCGTAGTGTCATATCTCAATATTCATTAGTTATTAGTTTGTATGGCTTATCATAACTCATTGGATGAGTTTGCTCATAAATATTTTTAGGAAGAGAAAATAAGAAAAAATATAAACTAAAATTAGTTTATTTATAAGATATTTATTATAAGTTCTTTTATGTTAATTTCTCTAAAATTTAATTTTTAATTTATGTATAAATTAATTCAGTTATAAAAACTTTATTTCATTCTTTTATCCAAAAATTATTTAAAAAAACCTTAATAACAATTGAGAACTCAACAAGTAGAGGTTAAGGAAAGATAAGGTCGTTAGTGGTGTTTTTTCCGACTGAAAATCTTTTATTGACTCAGGTTAAGGAAGGATAATCCCTTTCTCTAGCACGCATGCAGAACAAGAAAATACGAAGAAAACTTTATCAATACTTTTAAATAATATCAAAATTCTTGTAACAAATAAAACTTATTTATCTTTATTTTCTGTTCTAAATATCATTTGAAAATAATAAATTATATTAAAACGAGAGAGAATCGATTTTAGGATAATTATTAGTTAATGCCCGGAATTTACTGAAATACAAATCTCATTAAGATAAATTACAGGAAAAAAAAAGGGAGATATTAAATCTCAAGAAATCTCGCGTGTTCTTATTTACACACGAGAATAATTAATTGAGGATTTGAAAGTGTTTTGCAGTTAAAAACTATATCATGCTTAAATGGTAAATTCATTTTATGTTATTACTAATATATGTGCTTCTATAATTTAAATTGGAAAATTCAGATTTCAACCATATCCATGCTAAACCGTGACACATCTTCTCCAACTTCTTTTATTTTGAAATCCAAAATCATAGGTCATTCCTTTTATCTGTTAAAGGAAAAAAAAATCTTGTTTTCTAATATTGTGATTTACTTTTTAAATGAAATTTAGAATAAAAAATAAAAATAAACAGTTGCTCTTTTATTTGTTACATACAGTGTAACTCTTTTATTTCAATTTAATGAACTCAGGTGGTAGTCCTCATACTACATTCTCCATCAGCCACGACAATTGGTGTACTATTTCCATTACAGAGGTGTAGGTCCCAGATATTGCCATTGCTATAGCCGCCATTATTATTATCACAATGGATACAGTCTCATACTCAAAGTTCCTGTAAGTGCCTGAAATCTTCAAGTAGCACAAGCATGGAAGCAGAATAGAAGCTGTGACGCTTAGAAAGGCTCCAACCAGGGACATCAGAGACCCAAAGAAAGGAACAGCAAGGGCAACAATGGTAGTGCTCATTACCAACACTGTGCTTACTGAGATGCTCGTCACCCTATTCTTGTACCTCCTTGGAAGCAAGTCCTTTAAAGCATTCGTAATAGGTGTTGCCATCAAAGCAAACTTCGATATGGGATTGATCAATGTAGTGTATATTGCCAATTTTGAGCTAACTTTGTTCAGAGGCAGGTTTAATGTTACTTGTGATTCAACCTCGTCACCAAACATAAGATAACCGATTATAGTCATGGAAGCATAACCAAAAGTGGTTAGAAGAAAACATACAAGTAGCATCTGCAATGTTCAGAAAATTAAAATTCATTAATTACATAGAAAAAACAAGAAAGTAAAAGACACATACACTCTTTACTTGAATATAGGATAATCTTGACCACTTTAATCCAAATCAAACACGAGTACTTACTTTGGAGAACTGATTTTTATTTGTCATAGAATTGTACAATGTGGGAAAGACAGGATGTGCACAATAACAAAAGGCATACAAGCTAACAGCAGTGGGGAGACCATTCCAATTCACAAGAGTTCCTCTATGATGAAAACCAACTCCATCAAATGTTGCAGTCCATGTTATGGAAATGATGATGAGGGCAGAAGCAAAGACTCCACTTGCAGATACATAAGAGAGTAGACTCAAGTTATCCAACCAAACTGTGGGCAAGATGACAAGGGCAACCATTATCACAAATAGTTTTTTCCCACTAATTGCTAAGCCAGCTATCTGAACCTCCCCAATGGGAAACATGTTACTCAAGTTATCACCTTCAAGAATCAAGAATCCTATTGAAACTAAATAGAGTTCAGTGTACATGCATACTGACACTATTAGCCTTCCTGCCTTTCCAAATGCAAGTTCACCTATATCAGGATAGGTTCTGATATTCGAATTCATATCCATGCATCTTTTCATTAACGTGCCAGTGTAAAATGCTGCAGTGGCAATACCAAACAAAACAACCAAGCTTAACCACCCTCCGGATGCAAGAGCATATGGAACTGAGATTATACCAACACCTGCAAACCAAACATTGAGGTAACAGAAAAAAAAATTACTATTTCTTTAGAATAAACTGAAATAAACATAAATAAAGAGCATGTGTTGTAAATAATGAAACCTGCTATTGCATTGAGTCCATTAAGACAGGTGCGAAAGAAGGATACAGTATCTTGGACTGAAGGAGAGGCTAAGGTTTTGTGCTCTTCGATAGCATGCACCAATTCACCGTGCTCGGCTAGTAAAGGCACATTCAAGGATGAAGTGTCGGAATGTTTTTCTGACATTTGAGCAAAACTGCATACAGAGATTGATATGGATAAAAGTTTAGCAGAAGTTGGAAAAATGTCTAAGGATTGATGGGTGTGGGGTTGATCGAAGTTGTAATGGAACAGCTCTAATTATACATCAAATTTTGTACCTGAATTCTTCACTTTCTTGGAGTAACTAACTTTTGCTGTCAATAGCATGGGCCACATAAATAACCTTTCGAATTGTGATTTCCCTACGTAACAAGAAACAGCAGTTGTTCTTTCTCAATAGAAAGCTGCATGCATTTAGCATTTATTAGACGGATTTTCACAACCAATTGGGAAACATTTTAGTGAAAGAAAAACAAACCAATGCATGGGATTACGTCTCTTTAATACATTTGAAAGTTACGTTTATTTGTTAACCCACCTATAAAAACTCGCTTTTATTATCCATACAATTTGGTTAGGCTTTTGCAGTTCACAATTTGGCTCTTATTAAGAGCAAAACAAGTTTTAAGAACATAAAAACCAAACTTTTAAGGTAGACATGGGTCCGATTTCAGTAAAATAAACCTAATCACGCATGGGCGCGTGTTCTGAAAAGTTTGTATGTTGAAACTAGATTATATAAATAGTTATGCAGTTAATGCAACGATACTTAATCATGATAAGAAGATTAGTTACAATGTAACGTAGTATACTTGTATTACTTACTGATGAACTTGTTATCCCTCATCGGTCACTCCTTTTGCTTGTCATATTTCTCGTTAAGGTACGTTTCGTTTTTATGTTTCTTCCCCTTGTGATTTTGTCTCTATCTTTAAAGTAAAATATATTAATACTACTATATATTTACTCTTCTAAATGTTTATTATTTTTTAAAAAAGTAAAAATAACAAAAACATAATATTATTATAATGTTTAATGTCAAATAGTAAAGGTATTATAATTACATAAATTTTAAAGGATCAAATAATAATTTTTTTAATAATTTAAAGTACAAATAGATCAATCTAAATATTTTTTAGACTCATTGAAACCTATAACTATATTAAATACGTTTTTTTTTGGAAACGTGTATCTTCTAAATAAAAATAAGAAAAATCTTAGCGATAATCTTTTTATTATTGAAAAAGACTTTAGGTGATTTTTACAATATTAAAGTTTATATATAATAGTTTTTTTTTTTTTTTTTTTTGTAAAATAGCATACATAAAATTTATACAACAATGAAAGAGTGCACTGAAAAATTAGAACGGATATATTTTAGATTAATAAGGTTTAATTAATTTTAAATTCCTTATACATTTGAATATTCTTAATATTAAGCTTTTATTAATTTTTTTAGTAAGTGTTTAAAATTTTAATATTTTTCATTGAGTATTTAGTGTTTAATTTTTTTTAATTAATAGGATGATGTAATTGTTATATTATCGTAGATCTTGTTTGTTTATCTTTATGTATTAAGAAATATGAAATTATTTACTTATTTACATTAATATTATTTTATATTAATTCTAAAAATTCACATTTTTTAACACAAAAAAATAAATAAATAATAACTTAAAAATTAATTAATTAAAAATATTTAAATTTTTAGATCATTTAAAATTTAATTAAAATAATTATAACTAATAAAAGTTCAAATGTAACAAGAAATTCTCATAAATAAAAAATATATTTTTATGTATATCACACCATCTCAAATCACAGCAATGATTTCAACAAAAGTATATCAATTTATTAGGTGGCAACATTTGAACCTGGGATTCACATGAACTAATTTTGGTGTATAACAAGCCCAATCAATCAACGCTACCAATTCCGCTTCTTCCAAGTGTGTGACTTATGATCACGCACCAAATTTAGTCCATATCTTCTACAACCATCTTCTCCCTTCGCTTACAGGGACAATCTTACCACTTGTGAACGACAAAGAAAGGTCAACCAAGTAGCCAAAGATATACAAGAACATAGTGGAACCTTCCTGAATCAAAAACTGGACAACTGAACAAAAACCTTAGTCAAACAAAGTCACAAATTAAGGTACCCGAAGGTTCGTGCTCCTTTTTAAGCAAACTCTACTCCTTCCCACCAAATAAATTCTTGCACACTAATCAAGCCACTGAAGAAAGCTGCATTACCATCACACCTTTGCACTAACACTTCATCACTAAATAGTAAAAAATGTCTCCTGCACTGTGTTTGTCACTCTCCCCCACTTTGTTCCACAAGCCTCAAGACCCTTCCAAGGAACACCACCTCTCAAAACCCAACCCCAGACAGAAATCATGCCAGCAATCTTTGTTAGAGAACAAAGTCATCAGCAAGAGGAAGCTTTTATCCTCTGCTGTTATTGGGTTGGGCCCGGCATTGGCTGGGCTTTCTGTTGCGCAGCCCACAAGAGCTGAGCCTGAGAGCCCAGCTGCTTCCACATCAAGCAGAATCTCTTACTCAAGGTTCCTGCAGTACTTGGATGAAGGTGCTGTCAAGAAGGTGGACCTCTTTGAGAATGGAACAGTTGCTATTGCAGAGATATACAATCCCACATTGGAAAAAATCCAAAGAGTCAAAATTCAGTTACCTGGTTTGCCTCAGGACTTGATCAGGAAAATGAAGGACAAAAATGTCGATTTTGCTGCTTATCCCTTGGAAGTTAGTTGGTGGCCTGCTCTACTTGACTTGTTGGGAAATTTGGCCTTTCCTTTGCTTTTGCTTGGTTCTCTACTCTTGAGGGCATCAGCTAATAATCCTCCTGGTGGCCCCAACTTGCCCTTTGGACTAGGAAGGTATGACTAGCACTAAGTATATGTAGCAACTTCCAAATATTATGCATGCATGCAGAGGCTTCCAGTGTTCTTAATTGTAATTTTCCTTCTTATTTTTTGACTAAAAAATTAAAATAGGAAAAAGAAAAAACATCAATTCTAAGTAAGGCTGTTAGTTCAGTTTAACATAGAACTGAATCAAACCTGTTATAATTCAAGAACTCAACTCAACCGGCTCTTTGGATTCGGTGAATCGGTTTCTGAATTAGGTTTAATTATGTCAACTGATTCTGAAGTAATTTATAAAACAGTTCAAGAAAATGTTTATAGTTATAAATAGTTCCAGAAGATTTTCTGAAAAAATGGTTTCACAATTCTCAAAATAACAGAAAAATTAGCAGACAAGAAGGGGAAAATGCAGCAAGCAGGTAAACTGAGAAAAATTAGAGCTCACCATCAGTTCAAAACTTAGTTATTTAGTTTTCTCTGAACAATAATCTCAATCACAGTTAGCAATAAGAATGTTAACATTTATGGCAAGTGTGATGATTTTAAAAGTACATACTCTTGCATATGACACTTCCACATAGGTATAAGCTTAACATTATTTGCTTTGATCATATTAACTTCAGGAGTAAGGCAAAGTTTGAGATGGAACCAAATACGGGAGTTACATTTGAGGATGTGGCAGGAGTTGATGAAGCCAAGCAAGATTTTCAAGAGATTGTTGAGTTCTTGAAGACCCCAGAGAAGTTTTCTGCCGTGGGAGCCAAAATTCCCAAAGGGGTTCTTTTGGTAGGGCCTCCGGGGACTGGAAAGACATTGCTGGCCAAGGCAATTGCTGGAGAAGCTGGGGTTCCTTTCTTCTCCCTATCTGGATCAGAGTTCATTGAGATGTTTGTGGGTGTAGGGGCCTCAAGGGTGAGGGATTTGTTCAACAAGGCCAAGCAAAATTCACCTTGTTTGATATTCATTGATGAGATAGATGCTGTAGGAAGGATGAGAGGAACAGGCATAGGTGGAGGAAATGATGAAAGAGAACAAACACTGAATCAGTTGCTCACTGAAATGGATGGTTTTACTGGAAACACTGGCGTTATAGTCATTGCTGCCACTAACAGACCTGAAATTCTTGATTCAGCATTGCTTAGACCTGGCAGGTTTGATAGGCAGGTATGTATAATTATAAAATCTCATCAAATTTCTCATACCTGAAATGGATTTGTGATTGGTTGTTGAAAAAAATGTGATAGGACGAGAATATAAAATACTATATTTCAGTAGATATATGATTTCTTCTATCACTGTACTTAGATAATACTGTACAAAAAAGAAGTTACACTATTACTCTATACATCTTAACTGAATTTGTTATATATGATTTCATTATCTTGTACATATATCTATTTTCAAAGTTCTACTTAAATTTAAAAATACTCCTGAAATACATGAAAAACATAGTAGTTGAAGTTGAGGACGATTCAAGAAATAAAATATTTGTTTTATGATTGTTCCAATAGGTCACTGTTGAATTACCAGATATAAGAGGGAGGGAAGAGATATTGAAAGTTCATAGTAAGAACAAGAAGCTTGATAAGGATGTTTCTCTCAGTATCATTGCCATGAGAACTCCAGGATTCAGTGGTGCAGATCTGGCAAACCTCATGAATGAAGCTGCCATTCTTGCTGGTCGAAGAGGCAAAGATAAGATCACAATGAAAGAAATTGATGACTCCATAGATCGCATTGTGGCAGGCATGGAAGGAACCAAGATGACTGATGGCAGGAGCAAAATTCTGGTGGCTTACCATGAAGTTGGACATGCTGTTTGTGCGTAAGTACATCAATCTTATACGGTTTTTTCATTGTATTTCCAAGTTTTTCACTATCACATTGGAATTATTTATAAAGTAGTGAAAACAGAAAAACAGGTCCTTAGAACACACTTTTTGAGACTGATATTGGAGATGTAATTTGATAATGTTTATTCTGTGTAGAACACTGACCCCAGGACATGATCCAGTACAGAAAGTGACTCTAGTTCCCAGAGGGCAAGCCCGGGGTTTAACATGGTTCATACCCAATGAAGATTCTTCTCTAGTCTCTAAGAACAAACTTTTTGCTAGAATAGTTGGAGGCTTAGGAGGCAGAGCAGCAGAGGAAGTCATATTTGGTGAAACTGAGATAACCACTGGAGCTGCTGGGGACTTGCAACAAGTTACACAAATAGCAAGACAGGTTAGTATTGTGAACAAAATATATGGAAATGGGAGATTTAGAAATCACATTGTGCTGAAAAGTTGTTATAATTTTTGCAACAGATGGTAACAGTGTATGGCATGTCAGAGATAGGGCCATGGACATTGATTGATCCCGGAGTGCAAAGTAGTGATGTAGTGCTTAGGATGTTGGCTAGGAACTCAATGTCAGAGAAACTAGCTGAAGACATTGATAACTCAGTGAGGGAGATAATAGAGACAGCATATGAAATTGCAAAGAATCACATAAGGAGTAACCGTGATGCAATTGACAAGTTAGTGGATGTGCTACTTGAAAAGGAAACCCTTAATGGAGATGAATTTAGAGCTCTATTATCAGAATTCACTGATATTTCTTCTATTAAGATTGACAGAACTTCTGTGAGGGAAATGATCGAAGCATAAGTATAGTTCAAGTAACAGACAAAAATATGTATAGCTCTGTAATGAAGTAGGATGAGGTTATACATAACTACGAGTATAGAAGTTAGTTTTGAGGTAGTATTTGTTGATAAATGCTTTCATCATTGTTTTCTTTCAGCATCTCCAAGAATCAAGAAACAAAAATTTCCAAAAAATATTTCTAGTTACCCATCCAAACGACTTCTAGATAACTAAATCTAAAAAAAAAAAAATCAATATCATGGTTTGATAATCACATAACACTCTAAATCATTTGGAAGTTACATCATAAATGCTTAACCACACACACATATACCACTCTCAATAAACACTCCACTAAAACTATTCATAGATGTTGCTACATGTAACTCTCAACCAACCCACTTGTGAACCTATAAACAACGATCTTTTATAATTATTTATTTCTTTTAATTATATAACTTAATATTTTTAAATTAAAATATTATTTCATAGTGTTTAAATGATTTGAATATTTAATTTATCTATTTGATCAATTAATAAGTTAACACTTTCATTTCTATTTATTATTTTTGTAATATAATATTTAGTAAAATAGATAAATATAAACAAGTACGCGAGACAGCAAAATTTATTTGAATAAGTCAACTCACTTAATTTATCATCCGTAATCGAATTATATTACAAAATTTCTAACTTATAAAAAAAAAGTGAATTAAGTTGAATTAACTGATATTTAACTCAACCTGTATGAGGTGGGTTGGGAGGACTTGTATGACTGGAAGCAATATACTTAGAATTTTATGATCTTTTAGTTAATATACGCACACTATATAGATATTCCCAGCTTTTGTTTGTGATCTTTTAGTTAAGAGTCAATCAATTCGTGATATTGAAGGACAAAGTTGATGTGAACCTCACATGAAAACATGCACATTGTTCAGTTTGTTGATAGACTTTTCTTACCAAGAGCTAAAATTTACCGTAACTTAGAATTAGATATAATTAGTTATATTTTAAATATGTTCAGTTTGTTATCACATTGTTATATAACTCCTTTATCTGTAAAAGTTATTTCAATTTAATAAACTCTTATTTTTCTTCGTGCAGAGAGGATAAATCCTATTTTACACCTCTTTCTTCTATCTAACTTTACCATTTCTTTTTCATATACTCACCAAGGGCACACTTGTATGGCCTTTTCTCTCCAAATTTTGACACTTTTCATATTTATAGCTCAATTAACTATACATTATTTTGTTTATGAATTTATATATGAACGCTGATACTTTACATTACTATTCATTTTCTACGACCACGTTATAATTATATATTATAGTTTATCATTATATAATATTTTATTAAAGAAATCAGAAAGTATCCCATTAACAGTGTGTCAAACCACCTTTTTCCTTTATATATTCACCAACCATATCTTACTTTCTCATCAACTTTGACCTCTCTTTTAACTCTTTAAGGTATATGCACTCTCACAATCTTAAAAAAAAAAATAGGTTTTTTTTTTTTTTTTTGAAAAATTTATAGTCAATAGAGTGGACCACTTGTCCATTACAAATGGTGGGCTATTTCCATGAGAGAGATGTAGGTCCCAGAAATTGCCATTACTACAGCTGCCATTATCATTATCACAATGGCCAGCGTCTCACTCCCAAATTTCCTGTAGGTGCCTGAAATCTTCAAGTAGCACAAGCATGGAAGCAGAATAGAAGCTGTGACACTCAGAAAGGCTCCAACCAGGGACATCAGAGACCCAAAGAAAGGAACAGCAAGGGCAACAATGGTACTACTCATTACCAACACTGTGCTTACTAAGATGCTCGTCACCCTATTCCTGTACGTCCTTGGAAGCAAGTCTTTTAAAGCATTGGTAATAGGTGTTGCCATCAAAGCAAACTTCGATATGGGATTCACCAAGGTAGTATATATTGCCAATCTTGAGCTAAGTTTGTTCAGAGGCAGGTTTAATGTTATTTGTGATTCAACCTCATCACCAAACATTAGATAACCAATCACAGCCATGGATGCATACCCCACAGTAGTTAGCAGAAAACATACAAGTAGGACCTGCAATTTTCAGAAAAAATAAAACTCATTAATTACATAAGAAAAAAACAAGAAATTAAAAGAGACATACACTTTACTGTAATATAGGATAATATTGACCACTTTAGTTCAAGTCAAACACGAATACTTACGTTAGAGAACTGATGTTTGTTTGTCATAGAGTTGTACAATGTGGGAAAGACAGGATGTGCACAATAACAAAAGGCATACAAGCTAACAGTTGTGGGGAGACCATTCCACTTCACAAGAGTTCCTTTATGATGAAAACCAACTCCATCAAATGTTGCAGTCCATGTTATGGAAATGATGATGAGGGCAGAAGCAAAGACTCCACTTGCAGATACATAAGAGAGTAGACTCAAGTTATCCAACCAAACTGTGGGCAAGATGATAAGGGCAACCATTATCACAAATAGTTGCTTCCCACCAATTGCTAAGCCAGCTATCTGAACCTCCCCAATGGGGAACATGTTACTCAAGTTATCACCTTCAAGAATCAAGAATCCTATTGAAACTAAATAGAGTTCAGTGTACATGCATACTGACACTATTAGCCTTCCTGTCTTTCCAAATGCAAGTTCACCTATATCAGGGTAGGTTCTAATGTTTGAGTTCTTATCCATACATCTCTTCATCAGAAGGCCCGTGTAAAATGCAGCAGCAGCAAGAGAAAACAGAAGAACCAAGCTTAACCAGCCTCCTGATGCAAGAGCATATGGAACTGAGAGTATGCCAACACCTGAAAATTAAACCAACAAAACATGAGCCTTATACTAGATTACGTTTTTACATAGGTTGAAGCAACTAAAAGAAAAAAACAGATTATTTCAATAAGTTGAAATAAGTATCTCTTAGATAAGTAAAGTAAGTGCATGAGTTGTAGGGAGTGAAACCTGCTATTGCATTGAGTCCATTAAGACAGGTACGGAAGAAGGATACAGTATTTTTGGCAGAAGGATGAGAGGCTACGGCTTTCTCCTCATCATTGAGAAGGAAAGGTACGGTCAAGGAAGGATTGGAGGAGAGTTTTTTTGACATTCGTACAAAGTCTGATATAGCGGTTGATCAGAGAGAAGTTGATCTTTTTTTCATGTAAGAAGTTTGATATTTGAGGGGATTGAACTTGCCCTCAGAACTGGTCATATAAATACATAAAGTTTTTGAAGTTGGTTTCACGCTTCCAAAGATCACAAAAACGTTTATCATACCAATTAAAAAAAAAAAAACTAAGGCTAAACATTGGCCACGCGTAAATACCCTTGTCTTTTCCCCCTACCAAATATGAGTTTGTTTTCAAACTAGTTTGAGAGGAATTAGCTTATTTTAAACGGGTTTTTCAACTTACTTGTTAGACTTTTGGATAATTTATAAGTGGAAACTTTATCTTGTAAGCTAATTTTGTAGGATTGAATTAAATTTAAAATTCACTTTATTTTATATTTATTTTTAAAAAATAATTAATAAGATAGAAATTACAACTTAAAATATATCTTTTATTTAATTCGCGACAGTTGAAAAGAAAAGAGAAATTATGGAGTAAAATAAGAAGTTACTATGAATGTGGTTGCATGATGAAGATAATTTTCCGAGCCTTGATTATTATGTCTGACTGAAGTGGGAAAAGATGAGATAAATTCCCCTGAACTATTCTATGACGTGCCAGAGCGATTTTAGTAAAATATAGGTCCCACTTGACAAGCACCAACTAGTAACATTGCCCTTGTTTCTCTTATTCTACATGTTTGAAATAATTCAATTGACCAAATTTAATAATAGCACGAAGAATAAACGTGTCAAATTCAAACAGTATTATTATAAGATAACACGGAATCAAATTAGATTACAACAATTGAGTTAAAAATTTGTTTTGACTTAATAATATTTTCCATTTGAAATAGGTAAACAGATATAAATTCACTCAATTTAGTTATTTTATAACTACAATAGAATATTAAATTAACTTTTACATATTCGTATTTTCTAAATTGTAAGATTATTAGAGTTGATTTAGTCTACTTTAATCTGACATAAAAAAATTAAAAAGTATAAAATAATTTTTTTGTGGTTATTAGAGTTAACTTAGTTAATTTTAAGTTGATTAACTTTATTTTAATAAATAAATATTTGTATAAGTATTGGATTAGCATCAAAATCATATTTATAAAGTGGATTCGATATTCACTATTAATAGAATTTACTAAGCTAACTTTAAGGTTATTAACTATTTTTAATTTTTTATTAGTTAAAATATTTATGTTAGTATGTATTAGCATCAACTTAGCCGACTTTAACTAAATTAAGAATTAAAAATAAATGAGATTAACACCATCTTAGTTGATAGTATTTTTATTTGTATTAATGTTTATATTTTTTAAGTTAGTGTATACATTAATTTTTTTATCTTATTATTTATTTAAGTTATTGCCAATTAGACCCAAGTTAATATCATATATTTTTAATATTCATCTAAATTAGCATTGGATGAACTTTCATTATAAAGAATAGAAATTATAAATTATTTTTAATCTAAAGGTATAAATTTAAAGGAAATAAAACTCTTTACTTTCATTTTTATCTCTCACTTTCTATATAAATTTTCTCACACTCATCTACTCCACCCACACTTATATTTTTCATTCATACATTTCTTCTTTATCTACATACATCTCTTTCTCTCCTACTTATCTCATTCATTTACTTTTATTTTTTCATACATTATTTTCTCCTTATTCACATTCATTTTCTTCACCCACGCACTCTCTTGTCTACGCTCTTCTCCTTTCTCCTTTTCTCATACTCATCTACTCTATTCACTACAATTTTTTTTCTATTTTTTTTCTTATATTCTATTTTATTAAAAATAAAAACATTATACGAGAAATTATTATTTTTTAATTATTATCATTAATATCGACCAAACCGACATAAATTAAATTAATATTAAAAGTATATTTTAATTGACTAAGCTAAACTCACCTAAATTCATGCTAGCGCCCCTCTTTAAAAGTCACCACTACCAACATAAAACTAATGCTAACTTTTAATTAGTGTTGATTTTTCTTTATTTATGTTAACTTTTAACCAACTTTAATCTATGTTTTCGTATAGTATTGTTGAGACTGATATATACATATGATGATATTCTTGATATATATACTATGAAGTAAATATGGTTTATATAAGGTTTATATAATTCATAAATGTTGTAACAGTTGTTTAGCACGTAAACTTAATATATTATTAATATGAATTGAATTGAGATAGGGATATTTTGAATTGTATTGGTAAAGAAATTTCTATATAAAAGAAAAAAAAGAAAGAGAAAGGAGGAAATGTGTATGTAAAGATATACTTTATTGTTTTAGCATTCTCTTCTAGAAGATATGTACTTAAGTAAAAATGTTTCTCTAAGTAACAATTTTTTTATTTTTGAAACATATATTTAAATAGTTAATACACTATTTTAATAATATATACATATACTTAATAGCAGACCACACATTTATTTGATAAATTTACCAAAAGAATGATGAAAACTCATCCAAACATTAAAATATGTACAAAAAGCAAATAACGATGTCAATAACTATTTGTTTTAATGCATAATAATATGATATGATGATGCATAAGAAGTTTTTTCTAATAAAATACATGAACAAGAGTGTCAACACATAAGTTAGTATCAAAACATTTACGCATAAATAACTAGTTATCTAGATATGTTTATAAAAAGTATTAAGATCTATCTAAACTATGATTAAAAACATCTACAAAAATAGTTAGTAATTAGTTAGTGAAATAACTAAATAAAACTTCTATCCCTTTAATATAGCAATAATTAAAAGAAACTTGAAGTAAAAAAGGTTAAAGGTTTATATTTTCCATTATTTAAATCAATATTTTGTAGCCTTGTTGAATGTCTTACTCATTGTTTGATATTATCTTAAGAAGATCATTTTTTTTATTTTATAAAGTATTTTGTTCTATTTTCTTCTTCTTTTATATTTACTCCATCAAAAAAAGAAAAATCATTTGAAAAATAATTTCTCCGTTAGAAGATTATCAATTTCTTGAGCTATGTATTAAAGCTGTATTAAACCTACGAATTGATTGTGAATTTCCCATCTATTACTTTTGTACGAAATAAAAAGTATCACGTTACATAGGTTGCCGGTTCATCTACAACAAACACTTGTTTCATAATTTAACTTTCAAAATTAATGCACACAAAAGGTCCAGATCAAGTGATACTTTTAAGAATGAACAATGAATTTTAGTCCACAAAAATTAGGATATTTAAAACTAGCTATGATTAATCATGTTGACAATAATGTGAGAAGAAAACATCTACAAAGCTCATTCACATTAAAATAGAATTGAATACAACACATATTAAAGTATATAGTAAGAATGAAAAGTAATATAATTTAAGTATATATATCTTCTGAAGAAGAAAAAGATAATTTACTCATAGTTATAAATTTAACAATTACGATTTTTCTTCATATTTGTTCAATCTATAACTTCTCTGATTGCTGCTTGTTTTCATTAGGAATCTAAACCTTACTAGGAGTTCACATGGGAAAGTGGAAATAGAAGTCCTGCAGATGATTATCGGTGTTAAAGGGGATCAGTGCTACTAAAAAAATAGCATCTTAGTGTAAAGAGTTTAATTTGGTCCTACAAAACAATGAAGGTGGGGTGGTAGAGGAAGTATAAATTAGTGGTGGTCAAATCGATCAAGGAGGAGGATCACGACACTAAGAATCATCCAGGATTTTAGAAGCTGTGTAGTGATATGATTGATTAAAAAATTTGTTCTGTGAGATGCAATGTAATTATATTTAAATATTATCGATTATATGTCTAAAATAAAAATAAAAAATCCTTATCTATCAAGACATGTGATTCATATTGTCTTAGAGATGATTGATACATGGGAACTAATTAAGACCTTTAAAGGTCGAATGGCCTCTAAGAAATGTATGAAAAAAAAAACTGAAAAAAAATGTGTTTATAACTATAAGAGTAATGTTATTGATATAATCTACCTTCTTTCTTTCAAATCGATTATAATTTTTCCTTTTCATTTTCTCAGTTTTTCCTTCATTTTATTAAATAAAGTATTTTATTTTTTTACTCTGTCTTCTCTTTTCGTACCTACAATATCTGTTCGTTATTACAAAAATAAAGGACAACAGCAAATAAAAGGTAAAAACAAGAAAATCTAAGTACGAAGGATTTTTTGAAAAAGCAAGTAGTAGTTAATCTAAGCAACTCTCTCCTCTCATCACTTTATTTCGACTTTTTCATAGAATAATAATAATAAAACTAATAAAAATAATAATTTTAAATTAAATATTTTTATTTTATTTCTCTTGATTAAAAACAACTTTTATTTCAACCCACCAAACATTGTAAAAAGTTATGCATGCGAACATTATTCAAACTAAGAAGTATCTGCGCCTAGCACTTTATCTTCCACTTGGGTGCAAGGGGATTGAATTTGAATTTCTATTGATCTCATAATGAGAAGGTTGACAAATAATCCAATGACAACCTGTCACAATTATCACTTGTTTTCCTCCTAAACCATCTAATCAAGGACTAATGAATAAATTATATGCTAAAATAGCCACTTTGTCTGTATGGACAATTGTAGATGACAAATACTCAAAACCGATAAAGCAATAGGAGCTCATGCTCCTGTTCATTCACCACCATCAAAACAATATTCTGGTAAATGAAGACTCTAATATATATATATATATATATATATATATATATATCATCAAATTTTGAGGTTCTGGTAATATATATAGAAAACCAAATCTGCATGTATGTGAAACAGAGAGAAGGGCAGAAAAGAAATTGAATGGTAAATACCTGACAAAACATTGAGTCCATTGAAACAAGTGTTGAGGAAAGATGTGGTGGCATAAGCATTTGGAGAATCTGGTTGAGGATGTTGGTTCCATTGATGGGCATGGCAGCGTTGGGTTTGGTCTTGGATTAAGGGAATGTTAAGGTTATGGCTTAGGTCACAGTGGGCAGCATCCATTTGGAACCGTTGTGTTGTGGTGAAAGTGTTTTGTGAGTACTAGGTTTGCAGCCTGCCCTGTCTTCTGCAACTCATTCACTTCTTCTGATAGCTGTTATAATAAAATTCTCATAGAAGACAAAATAACAGACAAAAGGAACAAAGTAGGCCTTTTGAACAAATTAAGATTAATATGTATATAGATTAATGGTTTAATGCTCGTAATTTTAAAAATATTATATATATATATATATATTAAGAAATATTTATAATAGAAATATAATCTGTTTTACAAATATATTAGTGTAACTGAATTATTTTATAATTCTATTCGTGTAACTGAATTACTTTTTTTTATTTGAATAACTGTGAAATAGTTTTAGAGTTTACAAGTTTTGTAAGTTAATTTATTCGTGTAACTCAATTATTATTTTTATTTGGAATAACTCAATTAGTTATTTTTTAATTATTCAATTCAGTTATTATTCAGATTAAATTGATCTATTAATTATTCTTGTTAGTATTTGTTAGTATGTGAGAAGGAATTTTATTATTTTTTAATATTAATTCATTAATCTTAATTGAATTGATTGATTATATTTACCTGAAAGTATCTATGTTATTCTCTATGTGATTTTTCTTGTTTCACATTGCTTATATTGTTAAGATTATTATTTTATCACAACTTATATATATATATTTAAATATTTTTTAAATCAAGATTAAAACTTTATTATTATTCCAACCTACAAATTGTGGGTGCTCACAGATCTTTAACAAAAACTAATCATTAAAAAATATTTTTTTACTAGTAATATAATAATAGAAAAACTAAACTAAAATGTAAAATAAATATGAGTTAAAAAATACGTTTCCAATATTTTTGGTAAAAGGTACATAATTTTTATAATTGAAAAAAAATATGCAAACTATTTCTGAAAATAAAAATTACAAAAGTGCTAGACTGCTAATTGTTAGAGGCCGCGTTCAAATTTGTTGCCGGTGATTTGGTTGAAAAATCAATTCAATTTCTCTTCGAAAATTAAATGTCATATGCGGTTTAGGATGAAAAAAGGTAGAAGGAAAAGAAGTAAAATATAGTTGGATAAATTTTTAATTGTTTGCTATTGTTAGAAGTAGAAGGGGGGAATTCATATTAAATTATACAAACAACCCAAATAAAAAAAAAAGTAGATCTAGAATAAATGGATTATTTTTTTTAATAAACTTCCTTATGTTGTTTTCTTTAAAAAGATTAGAGAAAATAACATGTGCAACATTCCATATTTATTTAATATATATATATATATATATATATATATAATTTTGATAATATATTATCCAAATAGATTTTAGGGTTTATAAAATATCATAATAAAATAATAATAACTAATTCTTTGAAATCATAAAATATATTGTGTAAGTTATGATCATCACAATATTTACAAATCAAAAATCGAAATGGTAAGTTAACTTAAACTATCGGCTTGAAAATATATATATATATATATATATATATATATATATATATATATATATATTTATATATATATATTCAATTTAATCTCAAAATCATATGTTTTTACATTTTTTTTATCTCTACAAAACTTCAAGGAACTATAATATTTCTTGAAGTTTTTCTAAGGGTTGTCATTGCAAATGATAAATTTGTATTCTGAACAACACAAATATTACAAACTTCTACTTAATTTTAATAATATCCGAAAAAATAATGGTAATATGAAAGTTTGACGCATGAACAAAAGGAAAATACAAATTAATACGGCAAATTTGATTGCAGTGTGATTTAATATTTAAAATTTTAAAAAATATACTTTGAGTGTTAAATTGTTTAGATGTGAATGGTTTGCAAATACATTTAATAAATTTCTAACTAATCTATTTTTAAATTTAACTGCTCTTAAAAAAATGTAAATTAGCACCTAAAGTAATGATGTGCTATTAAATCTATTATTTAGAAAAGATATATTTCAGTTGTCAATATGTTGAAAGAGCATAAAATAACTTATTTATTAAAAAATCATTATAAAATGACAAAATGTATTGCATGACTGAAACTATCGATTGCAAGTGTGAGTGTGTGTGCTCAGACACTAAAACATCTCAACTTTCATGAGTTTTCTGAAAATATGAAGTTAAGAAGGTTTACCTTTTTTATATTTAATTGTTTTAATAAAACGTAATATATTAGAAAATAATGTTTTTGAGAATGCTTTCCTTAAATTTTCTAGAAAATTGTGCTAATAAAGAAGATGTTAAATTAGTTTTATTAGATAATTTAATATTATAAATAATTAAAAATATCTAATGAAAACACAAAATTACGATTTTACTTTTAAAAATGTATATAAATATGTTTAAAAATATTTAAGACTAACTATTAACTAAACCAGTTTTAGTATAAGAACAATGATTATCAAGATTCATAATTTTAAGAAATCATTATTTCTTAATATTAAAAAAATTAGTAATTTTTTTTTAAGAAATCATTATTTTTAAAAAATATTAAGATTCATAATTTTGAGAAATCTTATTTAAATAATTTTTAATAATAAAATATATAGTACAATTATATTTAATTATTTTATAAATTTTATATTAAAAATGCATGAAATAACTTATTCATGTATATGAAGACTAATAATACTCCTAATCCAATGTCTATTACCAAAATAAATTTTAAAAACTAAAAAGTATTCAATCTTTAAATTTTTATTTCAACAGGAGAAATAAGAAAAATATATATAATTTTTTTAAAAAAATGTAAGAATAATAAATTTTCATTTATATTGAATGTAATTGTTATATGTAAGACTCAAATCTTATTTTAATAATAGATTAAATAAATATCACAATAATTTATAAATGCATTTATTTTTTAGTTACAAAATTTTCAGTTTATTATATATTTTTTTAAATGTTCAAGTGTAGGACGATAAAGCAAAAAATGGTTAAGTGATGTACGAGCAAATAAAAAAATGGTCATTGGAATGCAGAGGACTTAAGTGACATTGCTCAGAGTTACATTTTACTTATACTATCCCAGCAAGATGAATGATATTTTGTTTATGTTAAAGAGGTGTTTTAGGCATATAATGTGATGATTTATTGATATAGTTTATATATTTTTATACATATTTAATGTTTATAATGACATAATGCACAAAAAGTGTTTAATAAGATTTTTTAAATAATATAATAAAAAAATCACAATTAATGTTGTTTTCAATTTATATTAACTATAAAAATTTATACTATATAACATTGATTACTTTTATGATGTTGGTAGTAAAAAAAATTTTGTTGATTATTCAGGAAGGTGTTGGAAAAAAATTATAATCAATCAATGAAAGAAATCAAACAATTTATCGACACATAGTTAGTATTGTTAATAAAATAATAATAATTGCAAACATAAAAAAAATGAAAAAATTCAATAAAAAATCAAGTCACATCTATTAAAAAATAATATTCTTTGTGACATTGGTCAAAAAGACTCTTATTATCATCCATTAATAAAATAATCCTAATAATACATATCACAACTAACTCACATTAACAAATAACAACAATAAAAAAATCTCAGTCAATGTTAACAGAAAACCCCTAAATATGTATAAAACCCTAAATGACATTGATCTATAAATAATTCCGACTTACGTTATTCTAAAAGATAAGTTTAATATATATTGGTTAAAATAAACTTTGACTAACATCAATTAAAAGCAATCTTATCCGACAAAAAGTTGAAGAAAAAGGGTGTGTTTAATATCAATAAGAAAATATCGTTAATATTGATAATTCCGACTAAGGTTGAAATAATTCTATCTTATCATCAACAATAAAATGATTTCAGTAATATCAATTAAAAAATAAAAATAATTAATTTTAGTTTGAAAAAAACCTTTAGATATTTGTTAAAAGAATAATGTTGAAATTGTAATACTCAATCAAACTAGTAATGTCTTAATTTTAATTAAGTCGATGACGCTACAACTAAAATCAAGTTAAATAAAATATAAAAAGATAAAACATGAATTTTGACAATATAAAAAATTTAAAATTTTTATTATTTTCAATGTATAATTTAAAATTATTTAATTTTAAATAATTCAATTATTTGTGTAAAATATTAAAATTTTAATTTCTTTTAAAAATTGTACTCATAACATATATTAATATAAAACTTCTATCCAAACATATAATATGAATATAACATTATAAGAATATATAAAGCCTCAACAAAATCTGGCTTTGTTATATGTATAGTTTTGTAACGAGTTTTTTTCATTAAGGTAGGCGATACCACAGGTTTTGTACATACAATTATAGATTTATTATAAAATACTCTTCATATGTTTTATTTTAAACTTTTAACTGATTTTTTCTTTTACCAGTAATAAGTTGAATGTATATATTTATTCTAATTTTTTATTTTTAATTAATATGACATTTGTTAACTGTTTTTGTTTTGGTAATAATATTTTCTGTAGATATTTTTTAGTGATTCCAATTACACTGAATTCTATATCTTTCAGACCTTCAAAATAATATATGGTTTGTTAGATTTATATTTTTCTGCTATTTTCAACATTTTGTAGAAATTGGGACAGAGTTAGTGAAATTTTGTAAAGAAATCCGTAAGGATTTTTTTTTCTTTTGACTTTTTGTAACTAAAACTTATGGATCTTATGTATCTAATATTATAACCCAGACTGCTTGAAAAAATTCAGAGTATGTATATATAATATAATTGTGTTCTAAACATGTAGATAGAAATAATTTGTTTAGTTTTCAATCTCATAATTTGTCTCTTCAATTCCTTCTCTTTTTTTTTTTCTCTTAATTTTCAAACTCATCTTTGTTTTATCTATTCTTTAACAACTAATAATTGATTATTGAAGAATAATTCACATAATCAAAATTAAATAATTCGAATTGAGTTTTATACTAATCATTTAACATTTTAAGTTTCTTTTTCTTCTCTCTAATTTTGATTTTATACTTTATAATTATAATTTTAAAAATCAAATTAAGAGGCGATTGAGTATTGATTATTTGATTAGTATAATTAGTTTAATTGAACAATTCAATGGTGTTTATAAATTTGGATTTAAAGGAAGAATTGTTTGATTATTGAGTGTATAAATTAACCTTTTACATTTTTTATTTTCATTTTTTATCTTTATTTATATTTTCAATTTGATTCAATATTTATTCTCAAATTTTTTCAAATATCGAATATAATCTCGTCCTCTATATACAAATTTAAGAGAAAAGTTATAATCTTTCATTTGAAGAACCACACTCAAAATCAATAATTTGACTTTACAAAAGTGATCTTCCTTTTTACTCTCATAAGTATAGATAAGTTATAGCTGTATATTATAATTAATATTTTGAAATTAAGAACCAACCTTTTAGGTAGAGATCCAATACAAGTTTAAACTATTATTAGCCCCAAAAATATTCGTGGATCTCCTCCTTCCACAAAGAAAAAAATGAAGATTGGAGTAATCTGTGTGGCAAAAGGATTTGTCAAAAGAAAATTGTAGGCATACCAGACACCACTATCCTCCATTGTCAAAGACAAAAATGTGGCATCATGCAATGGCTACCCTATTAAATTGTTATATGAATTGTATAATAGTTGAAGCTAAAGCTGACTGCTGCAATGAATTTTATGAGTTTAATAACAATATTGTGAATTTTTTTTAGAAGTAGAACAAAAATATTAGTAGGATTGGAATGAAAATAGAAGTAAAAAATAAAAATAAAAAGAGAGAGAGCTGAAATAAAGTGGGAAGTATGTTTTTTCGTTTGAAAAGAATTTGATATGGAAATGAAACAATTGTCTTTTTTAAAAATAACAAATTAATTAATTCAAACTAAATAACGTTGAATTACAAAGTTTATATATATATATATATATATATATATATATATATATATATATATATATTATAGTGAGAGATGAGAGAGTGTTAATTCTAAAAAATACCAAATTTCTGTATTTTTTTTCATTTTTCTTTTCTTTTGAGTGAAAATAAAATATGTAAAACTTATTGAAAAGTGACATATTTTTGTTTCACTTTATTATAGAACAAAATTAATGTTTTATACTAATTTCCATGTACTAGTTATTTTTTATTCTACATTTTTCCTTCAAACCAATGAGTCCAAAATATATGAGACCACGAATGGAAATTCAGAGTTGTACCTGAACATACTAAGGACAGTTGCCCGAGCTCCATGACAAAAGAGGGATCCATATTAAAAGAGTGGTTTAAACCTTTTATATAATTATATAATAAATTTTTAACATTATATTATATATTTTTATAAATAAATTAAAAATATTATTTTATTTTATTTATATTTGTATTATAATATAAAAGTGTTAGATATTATACGTTAACTAAATATATTAACGAACTAAATATTATCAACTTGTAGTATATAAGCATACAAAAATTTAATCACTTCAATCCGATTTTAGATTTAGAGTTAATGAAAAATAGAGAGCATTATGTTGATAATTTGCTTTATTTGGATGTTATATTTAAAAATATAAATACATGTCAAATGAATTTTTAATTTATTGATAAAGATAGAACATTTAATTTAGGAGGAAAAAATACAAAAATTAAATTATAAACATAAAATTAATATTCTGTCAATATATAAATACACTGTAAAAGAATTTGACAAGTTTCGCGTTGATTTATGTAAATATGGTAAAATTAATGAAAATGAGTTTGAAAAATATTTTTTTTTATTTTAAATGTAATTTTTTATTTTTTTGCGTAAATAGCAAACAGAGTTATGTCAGCAACTCGTGATATCATCATACTTTATAAATACATATATTTATGTATATTTTTCTTAGAGATATAAATGAATAATGGACAATAAAATAAAAGTGATTGAATATACAATAATATGTTTTTTTTTAAAAGTGTATGAAAAAATAATACTATTTATTTTATATAATAAAATATAACATATTTAATAAAATCACATTATTATTTATTTATAATATATAATAAAATTTCATTTATTTATTTTTCTATCATATGTCATTAAATATCGATCGTAATCATATTATTTTAAGTATATTAAGTAACTAACTAACAATTTGTCTGAGTGGGACTCCATTAGGAAGTTAGAAAAAGTTCCTTCGAAATAACCACATTTTGTCTCCTTCAATATGTCACACAACTCAACCTCAGTTATTGGGAACCATCTAATGTTGGCTGTAATACCAACAAAATCATATTATTGATTTAGCTTTAAAATAATTATAATAAAACTTATAAATTCATCATACATATTAATTTGTTATTATCTGTAAAATATTTATATTTCTCAAATGTTGTATTAAAATATGATATAATACTTATTTACTATTATATTATTTACTATTAAAACATGTAACAATTTAAGTGTAGTCTTGTAATTTATTGAAGAAAAGGTTCAGAAAAATAAATCTGTATTCATTTTGAATTTTACAGTCTCTTGTCTTACTTTATAAAAGAATATTAACATTATTGTTGAACTTACATTTGATAGATAAATGAATGAGTTATAAAAAGAAAATTTTGGTGAAAATGTTAGATATTGATAATCTCATATTTAACTATTTTTCATTAATGATTGTATATGCATATTAGATCAAATCATTTTTTTCTATTGAAAATCTATTTGAATCACTTTCAAATCGGGAAATAAGGTTGTCTTTATCTTATCATGAAAATTAAAATTTTTAAATGAAGATAAATTAATAATGTTTTTTTATAATGTAATTACCTAGTATTGTTATTATAACAGTTCAAAAATTCTATGACATTTTGCAATCAAACTCTTATAAATAAACAAAATATAAATTTTAAATCATAAAGATAAATAATAGAAGGAAAGAAGAAAATAAGAAAAAAAGAGAAAAAGAACGAATTTTTTTTTTCTTTTTTAGCTTGGGCAAAAATAATTTTGTCTGAACGAAAATCTACCTCGTCCGAACGATAAGCTTAAGCAGCGAAAACAGTTAAGAGAGTACTCTAAATTTTCGCCTGAGCGAAACTGCTGTCGCCTGGGCGAGAATATCTCCTCGCCTGGGCGAGAATATCTCCTCGCCTGGGCGAAAACACTTCAGAGAGCACTCTATTTTGTCTACAAAGGGCTCGCTCAGGCAAACTGCATCTTGCTCAGGCGAGACTTGCAGAGTGAACACTTTCTACAAAAGTCGCTTGGGCGAGATTCTTCTGCTTGAGCGAGACTATCTGAAAATGATTTGTCAATTAAACTAACTTTTGTCTGCTACAAAGTATTAACATGCATTTTAAGGTTCTAAGTACTACATCAAGTGTTCAGATACACCAAACTTACGTATAACTATTCACAAGACAAATGGAAAGACCATCTCAAGGTCATGAGGTCTTTAACTATAACAAAACATATATACAAGTATATACAAGACAAAAGGAACATTTGTTTAAGGGCATAACATCTTTAAGGTGCTCCTAAACCTACATCCACACCTGCTCGTGTATATAGAATAGTCATCGCAGTTCATACAATAACATGAAAAGCAATGGTAAGCTAGTAAAATTGAAAGTTTGTAACATATTAAATACATGCAAATAGAAAAGAGTATCTCAGTCATAAGAATTTCTTTAAAGTCTAGCATATCAAGTTTAAATATAACTTTTCCTTTTTCATTTCAAATGATCATGTCAAACGTCATATATAAAGGTCTCACATGGACCACATCATACATATAGGTCACACATCGATCATCGTCTTCCAGAAGACCCATTAAGTATGCTCCTACCAAAGACTAACATCTAATCCAATACTCAGGACTTAGATTTAGCAATTCTAAGAGAAAGGACCAATCCAATACCCAAGACTTGATTGCAAGCGAATCTACGAGAAAGGTCTAGTCCAATACTCAAGACTTAGAATGTCATTCAAATCTAAGAGAAAGGATCAGAGTAAGCTCAAACATCCAATACCGAGTCTCACCAGCAGTCCCGGTGTGTATGAACTCCCTCATAGCTTCTCACCACCTGATATCTTAGTCTATGTGACTTAGATCATCAGTGAAGCTTGAGAATCTCTGTTAAACTTAGGTGTGTTATACTTAATGTACACAAACAAGCACAACTCATACATTATCCTAAATGTATGACATCAATTTCATCATTCACATAAATACTCATTCAATCCACAAATCATATTATGCAAGTATCCTTCCATCATCAAAACAATACTTAATTACTCAAAACAATTAAGTTAATCACACTAAGTCAAAATAAACAATCAAAATCATTCCGTGCTCAAGGACTAGTCAGACCTACAAGAAAGACTTGAGCACTGATAATTACATATTCAAGTCTTCTGTCCTATAGGTCTACTTAAAAGTAACTAGCTAATATGAAAAATAAGTTACTAACTTTCCTTATCTCAGACAATAACGATTCCTTATCAATTTCTCCGGTCAGGCAATAACATCAATTCAACTTTAGGGATCTAGAACAAGTTTTCTAAATAACACCAATTTTTAATATAACCTTAATTAAGTTGAGAGGAACATTTTTCTCAATTGTTCCCATCAATATTAATGACAAAAACTTAACAAAAAACAGAGAACAAATAATTTTTAGAGTAAAAATAAACTTATTCTGTTTGAGATTCTGATCAATTTGAAATGATCTTAAGATCCTCATATACTACATAGCTTCATCAAATTCTAGAAAAGAAGAATTATAGAAGGTAAAAATCTAAAAAGAGAAAAAAAAAACTGATAACGGAAAGAAAGAGAGAAGGTGAAAAGAAGATTATTTTTGTTCTTATCTTAGGGGGTGGGTTTTGTTTTCCCTTTTCTTTTTCTTTTTCTTTTTTCTTTTTATACTTATCCTCTCATATAATATATGTAATGAAAGTTGGAAATAGCATTCCGAAAACATATTATTATGGGAACACATTTCTACTCTACTTCACGCCTACTCTTTTATCAACTTTCATGTCAACACTTATAGAACAATCTCAAATAAAGAATGTAAACTATAAAAATGGAGAAACAAGGTATAGACAATTACACAATTGGCTTAATAAAATTTTTTATAAACATTCATTGAAATTAGAGACACTAGTAATTTTATCAATTTTATCAACTGATAGATTGGATAACTTCCAAAAATATGTATTGAATTTGAAAAAATGAAAGTAATATTATTATATTAACATATATAAGGATAACTATTATATATTTAGATACTCGTCACTCTCAAGTAGCTTCATAAGTTTTCCGTCACTTTGATACATTTATATATATGATTCAAGTTATTAATAAAATTTGGATATATCTATTCATATATTTTATATGTCAATATACATACTACACTCATATAAAGTTAAATTTTTTCTTTAATAATCATCCTTCTAACAATTATATTAATAATTTCATTACATTCAAATGTCACACATATATCCATTAATACTTTATAAAGATATACTTTCATTTACAATCAAGTCAAATTAACATTAGAATAATAAACTAAACCTTAAAATAACATTTAAAAGTTAAGTTTAAATAGAGAAAATTCTTCTATTATAAGAATGTCACTTGAGTTATATTTTCTTTTACTTTCTACATAAATATATTTTAACTCAAATAAGAAAATATATTTTCTCCTATGTCAAACTCAGTCATGTGAAGATATAATCATAAACATAAAAGCAAAGGTGTGTTAATATTTCAATTAAACATTTAATAAAAATTTATATATGTATAATTTACTGTTATTCCTATAAAGGCCATAAACAATCACATAAGATAAAGATCATAAACAATCACACAAGATGAATAAAGTCTGCATGCTTTAGAATACTAATATAGATTGAATACTTCTAGAATATCAATATCAATTTACATTCAAAAACCAACACATGTCACTAAATTTGTGTTGTAGAATAGCATTAATTGTCCTGTAGTATAAAAGAATAGGTGGATCAAGTTACACTAAGGTTATTATATTTTTAAGTAGAAAAAATTACATTTTGATGATTGGATATAGCTTTTTAATTTAGTGATGAACATTTGATTTAATAATTATTATCATAGTTAAAGTCACAAGTTTAATTCCTAAATGATTTTACTTAAAGATAAACTAATTACCATGTAAAAAATAATTTATTGACTATATTAACTTGAATTTAAACGTAAACCTGTCTTAGATGATAAGTTGTTAAATTTTTTCAAGAGTTACGAAATAAATAAATTATTCAAAAGTAATTTAATAGTTATATATGATAACTGTAGCAGAGGGTGTGGAAATAGCAAAGCAAATTAGCCATTCCAATAAGCATGCGTGACCCAATCAATTGGACCTAATAAAAATTAAGTCATGGCCGAATTATAAAATATTAAATCCAACGGTATTGTTATTGGAATATTAGCATTACCGAATTGATATTAAGCCTAATAATCTATTCAAAATTTATGTTTATTTTTTAAATCATCGCCGACATTTTAATCCCCTCCCCAATATAGAAAAAACATACATAGTTTGGTACAAATCTTTTAATAATACACAACAGAAACATATTTGTGTTGCATGTATGAATAACTTTTTGTTTAAATATATAAAAAAACATGTTTCTATTATCTATATAAACAAAGTCTTATCAAGATATATAATGGAAATATTTTTTAAAATATACAATAAAATTATGATTTTATTGTATATATCTACGAATCCTTATCGAAATACATAAAAGAATAATTTTTGTTAAATGATAATGTATTTTTGTGTGTATCTCAGTAAAATTTTGTCAAGATTTACGTGTTCATTGTATATCAGGACAAGATCTTTTCTAGATATATAATATAAACGTCTCGACAAAAACTTAATGAGATATAAAAAATTTGTGTGAGAGATTTTCGTAGAAAATTAGGGGTGTCAATAGTAATGTTCTTATAAAAAATACTTAATTGAAGTAAAATACACCAAAATAAATATTAAATTTCTGTTCAAGCCCCACTTAAACCAATTGTACTAAGACTATTTCTTCTTGCACCTCCATAGTTTGTTCTTCCATCTTCATAAAATCTTGTATTTCCAAAAGACTCCTATGGAAAATATGTAAGTACTAGTTGGTAAGTGGAGGTAGTGTTATGATGACTTCATTAGTTTAATCTAAAACAGAAAATGTATTTTAAATTATACCTCTTAAATTTCAATTCAGAAGTTATTTTTTGTATTTCGAAATAGACTATTCCATAAAATAAATTTATGTTTCAGAATAAGCTAATTCGAAAGTTAAGTTAAAATATATTTTAGATTGTATAATTTTTGAAATCTGAAAATAACTTTTGAAATGTGATAATAAGTTTTAAAATTTGAAAATAACTTTTGGATTGTATAATCTCAGAGGTATTATTGGATTGTATAATCTAAAAGGCATTTAGAAATTTTAAAAATTATTTTAAGATTCTGAAAAGCCTTTTTAGATTTAGAAGTACCTTCAAAATTATATAATCTAGAATCTTTTTTACGAAAGTTATTTTTAGAGATGTAGAATGAAACGACTGTAAGGCACTTAAATCACTTTTAGAATGAAATGACTGAGAGTAAATAAGATCACTTACTAGATTTATTTAAAGGCTTTTCAGTCTTTTTATATTCTTTATGGAGCTGCAGAAAAAAACAGTCTTGTCTAAATAACTTGCTGAGTTGTGGCCCAATTTCAAGTTAATGAATCCAATAATTTCCTAAAAAGACGAAAACACTATAGGTCCGATAACAAACCCTTTGCAAATCACTATCAAATTTAGATGTATTAAAATTAAATTAAATGTAAAACATTAAGCAAATAAAAAAATATATAATTAATTTATAAGTTAAAAATTTGATTATTTTTATTTTAATTATTATTAAAAAAACTGTTCTATTGAGTATTCAAACCAAGTATCTTATTCTTTTATGATGCTATTATAAAAGATTATGTAACTGATTCCGTTGCCAACTCGTTGGTTAACTTGCGTGTTTTCTTCTCTTATAATTGACTATTCATACTTCTTTGATGAATTTATTACTTGAGAGAAAAGGAATAAATTGGAAGAGATTGGAGAGAGAAACAAATTCATCATTAAGTTGGAGATGAGAAAATAAAATTAACAAGCATATCATTCTATTAATAGTAAAAATTAAACGATAGTATAGTTAGATAAAAAAATATTTTAAAAACTCAATAAATAATTTTTCAATAGAAACTTAATAAAAATAATAATAAAAATTATATAGAAGGTAAAAATTCAATACAAATAATTTTTTTAACATAAACTAATTTAAAAATAATACTAAGATATATGAATAAAGATTATGTATCAATAGATACTTTATATCAATAATATTTTAACAAAATTTGATCACTACTGTAAAAGAAAACACAATTTAGTCATTAAATTATGTGATATTATTTCCAGTTTATTTATATAATATTATTTCCAGTTTTTGAATGAAGTAAATATGAAATCTTACGGTGGGAGGTGGAGTCAGGTTTAGTTCACTCTAACTTTGTCCGCTAAATAAGTTTCCAGTTCAAATTTTTAATATCTATTTTTTATTTCTTTAGCATCCGGTTCAAGTAGATCTACGGATTATTTATCATTCTATTATTTAAAAGTTTAATTATATATATATATATATATATATATATATATATATATATATATATATATATATATATACACACACACACACATATTTCAAATAGTTTTTATATTAGACAGTCATACTTTAATTCAAATATTTATTCAGTTGCAAAATCTGATATCAAATAATAATTTATTAATGTTAAGAGTATGATATGTTTCTGATACTTAACATTCACAAAACGCTAACTATTACAAATTTTATTTATTTATTCTTTGATTCAAAATTTGATAACAACCCTAATTGATATCCCCAATTTTTATATTTTACAAAATAAAACTGACACCAAATACTAGATACATGGATGGTCAACTTTCTAAAAACAAATGTTCATTTTAAAATTAAAACAATATCATATATGTAGAAATCATTTTGGTAAAATTATTTCTCAACGGCATTACTTTTTTAATAATTTAGACTCCACAGACCAACATTAACTTTATATTTAGATAGTGAATTTTATAATTTTTGAAACATTAAAATTTATTAAATTTGAATTGATCTTATTTAAGATTATTTTATTTTTTAAATATTTTGTTTTTATAATATAATTTTAATTTATTAAATTTTGTAACATCCCATATTTTTCATATAATAAAAACTTTATTGCACAAAAAAAAATTATATAATAAACTTGAATATAATAATCAATATATTCATAATGTATTTAAAAATATATTTTTTCACAAAAGATCTAATAAAAATATCTTCGTAAAAATTACAAATAAAATAAAATAAAATAAAGTTTCTCCATCAATTTACTTGGGACTCCCACTACCTATCAAATCCTTTGCTCCCGTGTGATATACACGATCATCACAGTTTTAAAAACAAAACAAACAACACACAAAAAGAAGGGTAAGCTAGAGAGTTTTCAAAATAATATATATTTTCATAAATTGGATTTCTATCTCAACAAAAACAACACAATTCAATCTTTCATAATTCATCTCACATCATACATACACTGACTCACAAACAAAGACACTAGACTCTCTACTTCCGGAAGACCCATGCATTGAGTTAGACATCAAGAGGTGTGCACCTGTCATATACCACCTAACTGTTCCGAACAGTTTATTCCGATCGGGCTCATATGTCAAACCTCGGACCCCATATGCACAGGGTTAATCCATATGTCCTACTCCGACCGGGCTCATATTTCAAACCTCGGACAGGACCATATGAACCTCCTTCGACTCTTCACCAACTGGTAAACTTCATCTATATGAATCCAATGTACCAGTAGAGTCAGGATACCTCCTTAGAATCCCCAAACAATGCACATCCTAATAATCTCAACACGGGTATCTCCTTTCCTGAAGATACTATGTCTCGATCACACACCACATCATTCACAAACATTGATATTACATCATACCATACATAAACATTCATTCCATCCAATTCATATTTAATAAAATAAATAATTACAATATTTATAAAAAAATAATCAAACTAGCTTTCCTTAGCAAGTATCATCACTTTAAATAAATTTCTATTTCAAAGGAGACAAACATTTTTAAAAAAAATACATGCAACTAGCTTCCCTTACCTCTATAGAGTAGAGATACTCAAAACCCTAAAATCACAAGCAACCTAACTCTGTTCAAGAATCTGATCGAACACTCTTGATCTACTCAACGCTAGGAATCTAAGGGTGTCTTCTGATTGTCAATCTGATAATCTATGAGATCACAAATCTAGAGAGAAGATAGAAACTTTAAAGAGATTTGTTTGAGAGATGGTGGTTTTCATAAGAACAAAACTGTATATCTTTTTAAAGAGAGAGAGAGAGAGAGATTTGGTAGTTTTATTAGAATAAAACAAAATATCTTTTTAGAGTGATAAAATATCTTCTTAGAGATAATTGGTGATTTTTATTAGAATAAAATATAATATAATATCTTCTTAGAGAGATAGAATATCTTAGAGAGAGAGTTGGTAGTTTTTATTAGAATAAAACAAAATATCTTTTAAGGGAGAGAGAGTTGGTGTTTGCTATAAAAATAAAAAGTAAATAATTATCTTTTATTTACTTAAACAACTCTTCTGTTAAAAAAATAGGTATTATCTTATTTATCTCTAAAATTAAATTTTGGTTTAGTTTTTATTCCATAGCTATTTTCTAGGATATTACAATAATCGACCCTTAAACTCCTTAAACTTAAATCTAATTTTGAGACTATTTTCTTTTAAAATTTTTTTTAATTTTTTTTTGACAAACTATCTTAACAAAAATATAATTTTATTATGACTCGTTGTGACAATACCTTTTTATTAATGCTTATAGTTGCTGATAAAAATAAACTTACATAATAAGTTGTAGATTGCAAAGCATGCTTAGTTAAAGTTTTTTACTAGTAAAAAACTCCTTTTATATCAGTTTTGGAGGACGTTTTACATCGATTTCCGAACTGATGTAGATGCAGCCGATATAGAAAGTCAAGGACTACATCAGTTGTATGTGCATATACTAATCAATTGTATGCATATACTACTATAACCGATGTAGTATGTGCATATACTACATTAGTTGACAGATAAATCACCGATGTAAAATATCAATCCTGAGAGCGCTCAAAAGGAGATACTACATCGGTTATGGCTCCAACCGATGTAGTATCTACCCTATTATATTGGTTGTGAGTAACAACTGATGTAATATCTCTATCTGTTTTTAAAAAAATGAATTCTAGAATTTTTCATAACTTTTTGATAAATCTCTAATCTATACCAAGAAACACCACAAAACTTTTCAGATTTTTTCCGACAAATATAGATATGTGAAATAGAAAAAAAATATATGCCAAAAATACTAAAAAAATAAAAAAAAATAGTAAATGATAGAATTTTGGAAAAATTTTGGATTTCGAATCTTCATTGGGGAATGACCATAAACTTGGTTATCCCATTTCGAGAAACTTTCGTTTTTGGAGCGTCTCAATCTGAGCTCTCTATCAAAAGTTATGTTCGTTTGAAGTTTTTTCATCCTAAATTTTGACAACTCAAAATATATGATAAATATATAAAATGTAAGAACTCTACCATCAAATAAAGACTAAATCAAGTTGTTGTTAAAAAAATTGGGTCAGAAACAAATTTCTAACTATTTTTAATGAATTTTATAAAAATGCTAGCCGCTTGCAAATAAACATGACAAGGGGCGTCAAACCAAGCATTCACGATGGAGAACGGCTCACAGATCAAGTTTATAGCATTCCTAAAACGTAAAAAATAAGTTAACAAACCACCTATGTCAAAAATGCTAAAAAAAGTAAATGAACGCAACAAAGGAACCAAATGAATGTAAGTGAGAGTGAAAACAACCATAACAAAGCATCGTAGAACCCAAACCAGAGAGACTTTGTGGCGTGAGGGAAAGACAAATAATAAAAGTAGTGAAAATATTAGGTTAATAAATCTGCACGCACTCACTCAAAAATTGAATTTTTTCACACGCTAGAGCATATTACATTGATTGTAACAAGAACCAATGTAATGGATATTTTTTACATTGGTTTTAAGTAACAAACAATGTAGTATATAACACATATTATATCTGTTGAGGCTCGCAACTGATGTAATAGGTTCAGTGCCAAACCACATTTTTAATTTTTATTTTTTTAGTCTTTTTTATATCGGTTAGGAGTGTCAACCGATATAGAATAAGATATATTACATCAATTTGTGAGTAACTGATGTAGTATCTCTTTGCGTAATTTCAAAAATGTCACAACGCTTTTGTTTAATCCCAATTACCTTTTAACTAACGTTTTATCCTATTGTAGAGTAGGTTTTTTGTACTAGTGTTTCTTTTCCTTATCATATGCTTTTATCAAGTAGGAAACCTATAATGTAATAAATAATCTAAATTTATACCATGAATGTCATCATCAACAATGACATATGATAAATGTAATAGAAAAAAGGTATTATGTGCAGAAATTACCAGCAATAGTTTCTTAGAAACAATCTTTTTTTTTTTATCCTTCAATTATGTGAGCATTGGATCCACACTAGTAAGTTAAAGAAAACCTACAAAGGTCATATTAAGAAATTTATTCAAACAAACATCAAGTTAAGTATACCATACTAATGTAGTTTCAAAAATAAAATAAAATAAAATAAAATTTTCTAGAATGTTACTCAAGTAAGTGAAAACTAGACAAAACAATTTAAGTGAAATATAATATAAGCAAGTATGTTGACAAAACAACACAATTTTTTCCCTTTTTAATTTTTTCAAGGACTAACTCCAGCATAATAAGACATTAAATTTTAGTTAGTTACACCAATAATTCAGCCACCTAAAAAGGTTTGTAAAAACAATAGTGTATGTCTAACAAAAACCTTATAGGTCAATATTTATAAATCCTAGAGCAAAAACCGAGGACAAATTTTATAGTACATTTTTCTGTACATAAATTTATGTTTCATTTCTCTGAAAATAAACCCTTTTACATGTAGTTACTCCTCCAAGAAATCCCCCATTCATCATAACATAAGTTTCATTACTCCTAAGTCCAAGTTCTATGTTCTAAATTCTCTCCTTTTGCACACTGTTTAACTTCCCATAAGCTACTCATTTTCTCAGCTCATTTCACTTAACATTTTGTTTTCCATTTGTGGTCCATGTGAACCTCTACAACCTAAAATACGTGTATCAAAACATATGATCTAACCAAACTCAACACTAGCACCATTCATACAAAACTCAATCAAACAACCAATATATATAGCCTCCCTCGGGTTATTCACACTTCAAACTAGTTAAAAGAAGGGATATGCCTTAATAACAAAACAAACAAAAGAATTAAACAACTCATTTTAATGGTAAAAATAAGAAATGTGTTTTTCTAAAAAAAAAAAAAAAAAAATTTTTTTTTTTAAAAAAAAAAAAAAAAAAACTCAATACTACTAATATTATCAATCCTAAGATACTTACATTACTACAAGAAAAAAGTTATTTAGACACCAATTTTTAGTTACCAAATAAAATGGTTGCTAATTGTGACCAAAATAATCACCAAAATAGGTTTTGGTTGTTAAATAACTAAAAAATAAAAGTAATGATTGAATTTAGTGACCAATTAAGTCAAGATAATTAGTATCTAACATTAGCTACCAATGTCCACTTATACCATTAAACTCTAAATTAGTCTCTAACTTAATTAGATACTAATTTAGAATCTAATGGTATAAGTGACTAAAACCTTGATAACTAATTATTTTGACTTAATTAGTCACTAAATCCAATCATTACTTTTATTTTGTAGTTATTTAACAACAAAAACCTAATTTGATGATTATTTTTATCACAATTAACAATCATTTTATTTGATAGCTAACAATTGATGTTTAAATAACTTTTTATTTTATAATATATTTAAACTAAAAATACTTAGACAGGATGGAGAAAGAAAGCTATCCTCTATCTCTAATTGCTCATATAAGTTTGAAAACGCTAGTAGATCTACTCAGTCTAATATCTTAGTTAAACTCTTAATAGTCCTACTTGAGCATAGCCATTTCGGTTTGGATTTGTTTATATTTTGAAAATATTCATTGATGCAATTTCAGTTTGGATTTGTTTATACTTTGAAAATATTCATTTGTGCAATTTATGGGACTATAGCTACATGTCACATACACCTTATGTCAAATATCTTTCTAGTTTTACCTTGTCATGGGGTTACTGAGGATGAAGCTTCAACGGATTATTATATCTCAATAAACAATTAATATGAATTTTGTTAAAATATAACTTATAAAATAATATATAATAATTATTATTTTTGTGTTCCTTTTGTTAAGGGGTGTTTATTTATTTATTTATTATGCTTACATAGGAAGGTAATATGGAGAACTGAGGCTAAGGTGAGAATAATAATAAAAAAATCAAAAATTTCTCATATACTTTTAGAGAGTTTAAGGAGGCTAAAAAGGAAGGTAAAAGATCTAAGTGGGATTGAGAATAATATGTAAAATAGTGTACTCGAAGAGTGAAATATGTCTTTGTATCAATCAAAGTTTAATATAACTAAAATAATAAAAAAAAGAAAACTTCTAAGAAAGGTGGAGGTTATGCACACCAATTGCTTCATCGGTGTGCAAGAACACAATCCATTTAGTTTAAATCCTTTAATATATTCATTATATTTATTATATTCATCTGGGTTAACAATTATTTATTCACTCTTTACTTATAATGTTCTAAGAAATTATCTTAATAATTCATTATATATACATGAAAATTTTTAACAAAATAAATATAAGAAAAATATTTTAGCCAGTTTATTAATGATAAATCGAGGAAGATGCATGTGAGTACTTATATATTATTTTTAAAGTCATTTATTTATTATATTTATAGTAGATTTATTATTTAAACAAGAGAATTTTGAGAGTGGATTTTCTTAAACAATGTCTAAGTTTGCTTATATTTTATCCGTGTCTCAAATGCACTTTTCTAAACCTTATTAAGAAGGAGAGACCTAGGAATTTATGTTAATTAAAAATTATAGGTAGAAGGTACAAAAGAAAGGTGTATGAAGTTAAATCTTATGATGATTATAATAAAAGTTACTTACAGTATATATAAGCATGTTCTAGTTAATAAGTTGATTTACAAAAGATAAATTAAATAAAACAATGACTAACAACTAGTAAAAAGTAATTATTCCAACAAGTTCTTCCAAACATTTTTTATCCACTTCTATATCCTTACCATTTATAACAATAATTGATGCACAAAATATTTTCCAATAACAAGAACAAAATAATTCAATGTAACAAGATCATCACCAATAATTTGTACAATGCATATATGAATATTAATTATTTTAGAAGATTTTCGTTATGGATCGTAAAATATATTATGGTTAGATTTTTATTAGGGTTAAACTTTTTTCTATTTTACAATGTTTAAACTTAAATAATATATTATTTTACAATCATGGACATTTTTTTAAACTAGTAATTGAAATTAAAATTATTTTAAAAGAATAACTTTTAGTATTTTAGTTATTATAAAAAATACGGTCATTCATACATGATTAAGTTTCAATAGTTTATTATAGCTTTTAAGTTACAATATCGTCATTATAATAATAAAAATGACCATATTTTTCTTATAATAAATATGAAGAAAATATAAAATTTTGTAACAATAGTTTAAAAGAATATGTCTGATAATTATTCTTAAGTAAAAAAATCATGTAATTAGTTTGAGTAAAATATCATATGCTTATGTACTTCATTAAATAAGAAAACCATTTCAGTTGTTGAAAGATAAAATTGTTTAATTAAAAGTAATTATAAAAAATATTCTAAATGTTAATAATTTTATTAAACGCAAAAGTTTATAATTAAATTCTAGAGTTTTTGTCAGATATTTTTTAAATTGATAGGATTATTACTAATTTTATTCATGAAACTACAATTAATATTTATTCAATAAACTTTCTTACACGGAAATTAAATACATATTCTGTTTACTATATTAAAAAATAAATGTCAACATTTTTCAATAGATCATGGGTATACAAAAGTGTTGAAGCATGTGCTATCATTTGGATTTTGACTATTAAAATTTTAAATAAAGAAGCCAACGTTATAATGAAGTGTGTAGAAAAGTGTTTAAGAAAGGAGTGGACAAATTAGAAATCACGCGACAATAATGATCCAAAGCAAGTGTGACAGGTCAGAGTGACGTGTATATCTTATCCATCGTTGAAATTTCAGCAACCATCTAAAATAACAAAATCTTCACCACATTTCTCATAATAGTTTTTTTTTTTTCTTTAATGCAAAGCGTTAATAGAAAATGGTTAATTTTCAACCTATCATATACAATGGGCTAATCACATGTCTTAATTGAATGACAACTTATTCTTTAGAAGAATGAGAGTTATTCTTTAAAGCAACATTCTTAGATTAATTACCAAGTATATGTTATATTTGAAGTATGTCTTAAGACTCAAATTTTTCATTATGATTTTATTTTTAAAAGACACTTTAAATAATTAAGGACAAAATTAGTATTTAAATTGTTCTTAATTTTAAATTTTAAATTATATATAACTATTAAACCTACTAAAATATAAATCAATTTTTAAATGTAAAAAAGTATACAAATTGTCTTCTAAACTTTATAATTTAGTATCAGATCAATTTTTAGAAATATAATTTAGTATCAAATTGATTATTAATATCACAATTGACGGAAATAATATTATTATAAAATTAAAAAAAAAATTAGGTTGGAGACATTATCTTTTTTTTCTTTTATTAATGTGGACACCCACCTAGTTAATATATAATTAATATATTGAAATTTTAAGTTGTAATCTTTTCTTATCTACACATATTAACAATAAGAATGAATAATTCCAAATGAGTAACACATAGTAAAATTGTTAATTCTTTCCTCATAACAATTCATCGATAATTATTAACAAATTTGATTTGTCGATAAGATTGATTGACAAATTATTATAATAAAAATTATTATTGTTAAATTATAATAATAATTATTATTATAATAATAATAATAATATTTAATTTAATAAAAATAATAATAAGAATAGCAACAATAATAATTAATAATCATATAATAAGAAAAGTTTTTATGAATATGAGTCATATATTATTAAGTAATAATAATAATATTATTAATAATAAAGGTGATATTCAAAAATATCTATAGATTAAATATTTTCTTTAATAAATTTATAAAAAAATATTATATATTATTATCAGTATTAGTATTGTTAAAATTATGGTTGTTTGTAGGAAAAGTTTCATATTTAAACTTGCACATAATAATATGAAAATTTGTTTATACTTTATCCAGGCGTACCCCTGAAAAAGATAGCAAAACATGGCTATGTTCCACAATAAACTTTATAACCATCACTATGCTATAAGCTTTTTGTACTTAATGCATGTAATACTTATATGAACTTTACATTTTGATGATTGTCTCTTTTCTTTGTTCGTTGGATGGTAATACGATTTTCAAAGCGGTTCTACCACGATGACAAAAAAATCATGTCTGCTTACAATTTCATTTTGTTTGATAAATCTACGTTTTCAAATTGAAAACCCCCTACTAATATACATATCTCTTACAAAAGGCAAATGCTTCTTCCTCATTAAGAAAAATCTGACCAACAAAAGGAGCAATATATATCTCATCTAAACTTCCATCTCTATCGACTTGCTTAGTACATCTTCTACAAGATATTCATTCAGATAAAAATTCCTCTACAAGATATTCATTCAGATAAAAATTCCTTTGATTGCTACTTATTTCTTTACTTGGTAATTATCAATTTATCATTTATCATCAAGAAAAATAATAATACATTATTAAACTCTTTGCAAGTGACATAAGTAAAATAGAATTACCTCATCATCAAAAGTTATTATGTTTTTTGTATCGCCCATTCATTCTTTCTCAGCAGGGAAGACTAATACATTTAAAATTGGCATGCTTGAAGCATTATTTATTATTGAGTGACTGCTAGTATATTCCTAAGATTGAACGTGATTGTGAATACAATGAAAGTGCATGCACCTTTTACTTCTATTTTCAATATAACATGAATATAAATTTATAAATTAGAAGCGATATAGAAGGTATTATTATCCATATAACATTAATATTTTCAACCGGTCAATCCATTTTAACTTGTCAATTGTCAGATCAAAAATAATTCTTAGTTTTTTTTAAATTAAAAATTAAAACTAAAATATTTAAAAGCCTACATTTTTTATTATATTATTTAAAAAATACAAAATATATAATAACAATATAATATAAACAATTAATATTTATATATTAAGTTTCAATTATTAGTTATAACAAATTAATTTAATATGTACATATAATAACTATTTTAATTTATTTTACTAAAAATTAATAATTTAAAAAATATTTATACAATTAAACATATTTTTAATATATATATATATATATATATATATTTTAAAAATATAAAAATTAAAAAAATTGACGAACCGACCGCCAATGCATCCTATCCTATTTTATTATGGTAGATTTCCCTACAGTGTTCTATTTTCGGTGAACTAATAATAAGTTGGACTTAACCGCTTTGCTACACTTAGTACAAAAATTGAATAAATGAGTAAAGATAAATTTTAGTCTTAAAATATTTAACAAACGCAATTTTCTTAATGATCTCATTTAATTATCTATATATATATATATATATATATATATATATATATATATATATATATATATATATATTCGCAAAAGCATAAAATTGGCATCTGTAGTAATTAAATTCCTTTAAATAATGGTATTTATATTTATAACGGCAAATTAATTTAAGACATACTGTGAGTGCGCATAGAGGATGCGAATCCCTAGGAAAAACAAAGGGGTAGGTCCGAACCGACAAGAGACACCACGCCCCACTCCAAACCAATGTCGTAAGCAGTGACTAAACCCTCTTCCTGTGACTTCTCGACACGCACCCACCACACTTCCACACTCGACACGTGTCCTTCCTCCCACCATCCCAACCCAAACCCTACCGTTTCCTCACCCTATAAATCCCCCTCTCTCCCTCACGCTCCAACTTTCAAACGCCGCCACCGCATAATTTTCCCATTGTTGTGTCCTCTCTCAATAACACCAATGGCCGCACCGCACCTTCACTTTCCCCCAGGATTCAGATTCCACCCCACAGACGAAGAACTCGTCGTTCATTACCTCTGCCGCAAATGCGCCAACCAACAAATCCCCGTTCCCATAATCGCCGAAATCCACCTCTACAAATACGACCCTTGGGACCTCCCAGGTAAAAAGAAAATTATATTAAAATTACTATTGTTTAAATATTTTATTATTTTATCTGTGAAATGGTTAAATATTTCCTTTTGTGTACAGGAATGGCGTTGTATGGAGAGAAAGAGTGGTATTTCTTCTCACCGAGGGACCGGAAGTACCCGAACGGTTCGCGGCCGAACCGGTCCGCGGGAACCGGGTACTGGAAAGCAACCGGAGCAGATAAACCGATTGGTAAACCGAAACCGGTTGGGATAAAAAAAGCGTTGGTGTTTTACGCCGGAAAAGCGCCCAAGGGAGAGAAAACAAACTGGATCATGCACGAGTATCGTCTCGCCGACGTGGACCGTTCCGTTCGCAGAAAAAACAGCTTGAGGGTGGGTATATATACTAATATACCCTCTTTCTCTCATCATTACAAAGAGCATATCCTAGGAAATTACTGTTTTACCCTTTATTAAATGGTACTGGTCCATTGATTCGCACATCAAGATGTTTCGGATTACGATGACTTGATGGAAAATAGACGAATCACGAGAAAAATAACATACGATGTGGTGGACCAATTATTAGTTTCTACTTAAGGAAATTATTCGTTCTTATCTCGATAAATTAAGGGATATTAAAAATTATGAAGAAATTAATTGATGAGAAATGTGCGCACATGGTTGTGATTTTGCAGCTGGATGACTGGGTGCTTTGTCGCATATACAATAAGAAAGGCGCGGTTGAGAAGCAACCTCCGCTCAAAATTGAGCGCTTCGAACTGGAGGACGAGAAGAAGCCGGCGGTTGCGCAGCCGTGCGCGGAGGCGACAGTGGCGGACTGCGTGTACTTCGAGGCGTCGGACTCGGTGCCGCGACTGCTGACGACGGACTCGAGCTGCTCGGAGCAGGTGGTGTCGCCGGAGCTGGCGAGCGAGGTGCAGAGCGAGCCGAAGAGGAGAAACGGCGAGTTTGCGTACAATTACGTGGATGCCACTCTGGCCTCGCAGTTCCATGGCGCGAATCAGATGTCGCCTCTGCAGGATATCTTCATGTACCTCTCCAAGCCGTTGTGAAATGAAAATTAGGCGCGAATACGACGCCGTTCGCGTTCGTATGAACGCATGCATCGATTTTTGCGGTGGCTGCTGCATCGCGCGGAAGCACGAGACTGAGTGATGGAATGTCCGTGAGTGTGACCGTGCGGGTCCTCAAGGTGATATTATCAAAACCAGAAACAAAAAATATGGTTCTTACATGAACAATTGAACATTGTGAATTATAAGTGTATTAAATTAACGAATATTAACACATCATTAGGCTTATAGTATTAATGTGGGGTTATTTAATGATAGTTAGTTAATGATGCGTTAATAATTTATTGATTTAATACACTGAAATTGATACATTGATTTGTTGGTGGGGGAAGAATAGTAGAAGTGAAAGGTGATAGCGGCGCACCCATTATTGGGTTGGTGAGTAATGTATGCTTAGGCATTTATCCTGTGGTGAATGTTGGGCTTTCTCTAGGACTAGGATTAGCTTATGTACAAATAGTACGAAAGTAAATTATACATTAAGCGTATATAGTGTAGATGTGATTTATTGTGACTGGCAATAAGGTAATTAAACCTTGTAATCTATATTTTTAGTAGATGTTTCATTGGCTAACTTTCATGCTATTCAGAATATATAATATATATATATATATATAGTTATGTATATAACTCGAACTGGATCAAAAATATAATATCATAATTTATTTATGTAAATAAATTGTTAAAAGTTATTGAACTGGACTAGTTTTCTACTAAGAATATCTGAAGTTATCTGAACTTAGTTGTCATAAGTTAGCATCCATCATATAGGAAAATGTTAGGATTACAAATTTTGTGAGTTAGAGCTATTTAGATTAATACTATTAAAGACGAAAACGTAATTATCTACATTTAAAGGACACAAAAACGTAATTATCTACATTTAAAGGATACAAAATGGGACTTTAACTAGTAGAAAAAAATACATTCCACGGCAGGATAAATCGCGGTTAGAAAGGAACCACAATTAAAAATAATGCGGTGGTATTTTTGAAATTAAGTGTAATCATACCACTGCGGTTGGAGAGCGATAACCGCAATGGTAAGGCACCTGGGAGATACCAACGCGGCTGTTTAGATAACCATGCTGGTATTTGCAAAATAATTTAAAAAGTATTTTACAGGGAGATATAAAGGCGGTTGTTTAAATTATTTTGTAGGGAGATACAAAAACAACCGCCTTTGTATCTCCCTACAAAATAATTTAAAAATTATTTTACAGGAAGATACAAAGGCGCTTGTTTAAAAATTATTTTGTAGGGAGATACAAAGGCAGTTGTTTAAAACAATCGCCTTTGTATCCCCGCTTTTAGGGTTTTACTATTCCTACGCTTTCATAAATACATCGAAACCAAGCGTCGCACCATGCCATACCACTTCTCTCATTGCAACACAAATCAAAGGCAAAATAATTTTTAAATTATTTTGTAGGGAGATACAAAGGCGGTTGTTTTAAACAACTGTCTTTGGATTTTGCTTACCCTACGTTTCCATAAATACATCGAAACCAAGCGTTGTACCACTTTTCTCATTGCAACACAAATTAAAGAAAGAGAGAAACTTTTTAATAAACACTCATCTTTGAAACCCTTTCCCTCTCTTCGTCCTTTTCGATCTTCCTTCTTCGTTCGTCACAATGAGAGAGTGTATCGAACACAACATTCAGGTCTCATTTCTAAACCCTAATCTCTCCATTTTGTTTACACTCGCTCGCTCAATCATGATCTATTTTCGCTCTTTGCTTTTCCTCTACATCTCAACCACGTTTTTGTCGTTTGTGTCTATTATTTGTGTTTCTTCTCTATTGCTTCACCGATTTACCGATTTGTATTCACTTTATGTTTTCTACCGATATTTTTTTGTTTTCGTCCAATTGGTTCGTTGGTGTATGTGTACACTTTGTATTTTTCGAACATTTGCTTCTCCTTTCATATTGTTCGAGAGATTGGAGATTTAAATTTGATAATAACGCTTATTTAAATTTGTCATAACAAGAAGCTTTGTTAGCTTTCTGTAACTGTTGGATTTTGGTGGATCGCTGCTGCCATTTTTAAAAAAAATTGCACATATGAGCGTGGTTATAGAGAAAAACGCGCTTGTATGTGCAATATGAGCATTTCTTAACGCGGTTGTTAGAGAACCGCGGTGGTATGTTATACTTTCTATCGCGGTTGTATAACCGCGATTATATCTTCAGTACTTTTTATCGCGGTTGAATCTGTCGTGGTTTCAGAACCGCGCTTGTAAGCCTTATATAACCGCAATTAAATGTCTTTTTTCTACTAGCTTTATATCTAAATTTAAAGCACATAAAATAGGATATTATAATAAAAAAATTATTATAAATAATAATTAGTAAAACGAAATTAAAGATAATAAAAAAATAATTTTAAATATAAAAAATATTAATAAAATAAAATTATATAATTTAAAATTTAATGGAATTAATTTTTTATTGGTGGTGACCTAGAGGCTCTTAAATAAAAGCCATTCTGATAATATTATAAAAAATTATTTATTTATCCAATTAGGTTATAAACATCTCAAATAAACTATAAACTAATAACTGATTTATTACTCTCATTAAATATACTGAAATCTCATTCAATATACTGAAATTAATTATAAATAAAATAAATATTATATTTTCATTTTAATAAAGCAATAACATCATTTTTTATTAAATTATTTGAAAATCACATATATTATCATAAAAATATAATACAAAGTAACTAATATTAGAAAATTGGTTTGGAGGTTTTTGGGGAGGTTAGTTCTGGAAAGATTAGTCTTGAAAAGATTAGTTTTGGAATAATAATAAGTAAATGAAACTAAAGATTATAGAAATAATTTTAAATATACTATATAATAAAATAAAATAAAATAATTTACAAGTTAATTGAATTAATTTTATAGTTTACACTTAAAGGCTTTTAAGTAGAAAATATTTTGGTATTTACAAACTAGATTATAAGCATCTCAAATAAATTAATAATTACAAACTAATAATTAGTTTACTCTTACTAAATACAGTCAAAGTAGAAGGAATAAATTACTAAAGAAATAATAATTATTTATTATTAAAGAAATAATAAATTAAAACTAATAATAATTATTAAATAAGAATTCTCCGTTTCAATAAAAAGAGAAATAATTCCTTTTTCTATTATATTATTCAGAAAATCATATATTTTATTATAAAAATATAATAAAAAGTAATATGAAACAAATAAGTTATCATATTTAATATTTTCATTATTTTTTCACATAAGAACTTTTTAATTTTTATTACTGATAAAAGTCAAGCTAAAGCGAGAATGGGGCTAAAGATAGAAAAATAATTACAAATTAGAATTCATACTCTTTAAATATCAATTACTTTCTCAAATAATTAATATGTAAAAATTGATATTAATTGATATTAGACTAATTGTAACTGTTTAAGTGTTTCAAATCGCACATAATAAAAAAAAGTGATGTTGTTATTATTATTTTTGAGTTAAATAAGGATTTTTGAATGAATAAGTTTTCTTAGTTTGTGAGGAATTAGACTCGTTTAATACTTAAATTTTGAATGTGAATTTTATAAATGAAAAAGAAAATGAAAAAAAACTGTCACTGAAATTCTGTTAGAAAATTAATTTAACGCACTTTGAGATAAAAAGATATAAAAGACTTAAACCTAATATTAAATAAATGATCAGTTTAATAATTTATTTTGAAAAGATATATTAGAATGGAATGAATCATGTTGAAAAGAAAATATTCACAATATGTAAAGTTATAGATAACATATAGAACACATCAAACTTTATTAAATGTAGAAAGTTATTTATGATTCACATAAAATACTAATTTAATGCATTTTAAGTAAATAAAATAATAAAATAAATATTTTTATATATGATAATGCAAACTTATTTTCAAGACTATATAACCAAAAATAAAAAATCACCAAATTGGAGATTTGTTTATTAGGATTTTGGATTTAATTAGATTTGTTTAGACTTTCAAACAAATTTTTGCGTGCAAGTTTAAAATTTGAGAAAATTATTCTAAACATTTTAGAACTTCAAGATCTTTACGTTAAAATTGTATAAAGTAGTAAAGAACTTATTTTGGATATTGGATTTGTGTGGTTGGAAAACTGGATTTGAGAATATAGACTTGAAGGGATTTGAGTGGATTGTGTGAGGATGAAAGGGTTGTTTAGATTAATATATGAATGGTAAGATTTGAAGGGATTTGAGAAGATTAATCATAAAAGTTTGGGAATGATTTGATTGATTTTATAGATTTATTAAATTACTAATTAACTCTTCTAAAATAAGATTGTAAAAAATTAAAATGAATTGGATTAAAATGAATTGGATTAAATTGATTTTAATATAAAAAATATTACTAAAATTATTTAAAACATATCTTTTAAATTATTTAAAATTAAACATAAATTCTAAATAATACAATAAAATCACAAATTTATTATTTTATTAAAATATAAAATTTAATCTAAATCATAATTAACTGTAAAAACTAAATTCTACAATCTAAACTACTTTTTTTTATTGAGATTTACTGTTGTTTTTGTAAGTATAAATTATTTTTACATTTTACTTAAATTGAAACTTTTAAAATTATTAGTCTAAATATATTGCAATACTTTTTAAATTTACTTTTTTATTAATCTTTTACTTAAAAAGTAAAATATTTTTTATTATATTTTTAAGAGATTAAATATGAATTTTTTTAATTTTTATTTTATTTTTATAAAAATATTAATAAGTTATAATAAAAAATATATAAATAGTCTATTTAAATTGACTGAAACAAATGAAAGGTGTACTTAAATTTGAAATAAAAAATATTAATAGATAACATTTAGTTAAAAGTAATTATTCAAAATTAAATACTCCTATTAACATATATATATATACTATTAAATGTTATATATGTTTAAAGGGTATTTTGTAATTTTTACATATCATTTAAAAGGGCTATTTAGTAATTTCAAGTTTCATCTCTTCAAATTCTTTCACATGATGGAAGATGTCATTCTGCAAATCTCTTCTCATCTATTTCTCAAATTAGATCAATCAAATAACATTCATCTCCTCAAATCCATCATCTTCAAGTGAATTGTGTGTGGATGAGAGGATTGTTTGGATTAATGGATGGATGGTAAGATTTGAAGGAATTTGAGGAGATTGTTATGAAACTTTGGGATTTATTTGATAGATGTTATAGATTTGTTTTTATTTTTTAATTGATATATCTATGAAATTACTAATTAATCCTTGTGAAGTAAGATGATAAAAAATTAAAATGAATTGGATTAAATTGATTTTAATATAAAAAATATAGAAACTGAATCAACTAACTAGATATTTTTTAGTAAGTTGATAATGATTTTATCTAATCCAACCCATGAACATCCTTACTTTTGTGTTTTAATAATTTTATATTTAAAAGAAAATAAAACTATTTTTAAGATGAAAAAAAAATATTTTAAATAACATTTTCTCCCCTCAATTTCACCATAAAAATTGAATCAAATAAAGAGACAATTTTTTTTTTTTCTGATTTACTTCAATTAAACATTAAATAAATATATTTTCATCAATAAAAAATAAAAAAAGAATAACTATAAAATAATATAACATGTATAATATACTTTTTATTATTTCTTTTATAAAATAAACAATTTTTATTGATTTAATTATTTTACGTCAATAATATAATTATGAATGGATAGATTGTACTGAGTATGGATAGATTGAAGGAGATTAATTATTATGAATGAAAAAAAATTATATAATTATTAAAATCAATTATTTGAGCAATTAGGTATAAATCAGTTTTATTTTTTTATATATAATATATATTGTTATAATAAATATACATTAATACTAATAATTGTTTCTTGTTTATAATTTATACATTCTTTGCATTTTTCTAATTATTTTAGTGTGATAAAATTAAGTAAAAAGAATTAATGTGACTTGGGTCAATATGTGCAAAATTTTCATTGTAAGCTAATTTGGTAAACTAATGGACCCTTGTGTGAGATTTTAAACTTTTTTTAAATGATAAAAAAGTACAATTACAAATTTAGCATTTGAATTAAAATAAATAATTTTAAAAAAATATGTTGTTTTAATATTGTTTAGAATTATTTTGGCATTTTAAAAATTTTAAATTAGGAATATTGTTTGAAAGTCTAAAAAAAATAAAGGGGTGCACCTATCAGCATGTTACAGTGCACCTGACAAACCCTAAACCCACTTAAAGGGATGTTTTGTAATTTCCAAAGTCAAAGGTATTTCGTAATTTTCACCTCATTTACAAGGGCTATTTCGTAATTTCCAATTTCATCCCATCTCTTCATATGAACACGAAGATCCAATCCTGCAAATCTCTCATGATCTATCTTTCCAAATCATGTCAACCAAACAATCTTCATCCACTCAAATCCATCATCTTCAACAGTAAATCCTCTCAAATCAGTCCAACCAAATACAACCTAAGAATTTTTGAGAAACTTACAAGACAAATCATTTTCTAGCATATAAATAGGTGATTCTTATAATTGAAAATTTAGTTCTAATGAGTAAAGAAATGTTGGTCAATTATTGCGTCTTCAACTTGTCTTAGCTCTTCCTAGAGTAGTCTCATTTCAAGATTATACTCTTGCCTTTTTCCTAAGGCTTTGTTTGGTTTGGGGAATGGATTTGAGAGGATGAATTTGAAGGAATTTGAGTGGATTGTGTGTGGATGAGAGGGTTGTTTGCATTAATGGATGAATGATAAGATTTGAAGGGACTTGAGAGGATTGATTATGAAAGTTTGGGATTGATTTGATAGATGTTATAGATTTGTTTTTATTTTTTAAATTGATATATTTTTGAAATTACTAATTAACCTTGTGAAATAAGATGGTAAAAAATTAAAATGAATTGGATTAAATTGATTTTAATATAAAAAATATAAAAACTGAATCAACTAACTAGATATTTTTTAGTAGGTTGATAATGATTTTATCTAATCTAACTTGTGAACATCCTTACTTTTGTATTTTAATAATTTTATATTTAAAAGAAAATAAAACTGTTTTTAAGATGAATAAAAAATATTTTAAATAACATCTTCTCCCCTCAATTTCATCATAAATATTGAATCAAATAAGGAGATAAAAATATTTTTTTTTTCTGATTTACTTCAATTAAACATTAAGTAAACATATTTTCATCAATAAAAAATAAAAAATAAAATAAATAGAAAACAATATAACATGTATAATATACTTTTTATTATTTCTTTTATAAAGTAAACAATTTTTATTGATTTAATTATTTTACGTCAATAATATAATTATGAATGGATAGATTATATTGAGTATGGGTAGATTGAAGGGAGATTAATTATATTATAGCTGTCTTGGAAAAAAAGAAAAGGAAAGCATTATGAATGAAAAAAATATATATAATTATTGGAATCAATTATTTGATAAATTAAGTATAAATCAATTTATTTTTCATATATAATATATATATTGTTATAATAAATATACATTAATAGTAATAATTGTTTATTGTTTATAATTTATATATTCTTTACATTTTTCTAATTATTTTAGTGTGATAAAATTAATAAGGAGTGTTTTGTAATTTCCAAAGTTAAGGGTATTTGGTAATTTTCCAACCAAACACAATCTAAGTGTGTTGACCAAATCTCACACCCTTTCACTTTATCTTCCACTTCAAACATATTAAGAACATTTAGTTTTTACTGCAACATGTTAACTTCACGTTCAAAACTTCAAATCTCCATGAAAGAAGCAACTAATTTCATCTTCCAAGACTAGAATTGCATCATATGAAAAACTTGGACCTCACGTTAAATAAATAAATTGTCAGTTTGATATATTTATGGTTTAGAGTTTCCTACAAAGTCACATGTTAAATGAATGTTATACTTAATTCATTCTATGCAGTATATTTTGTGTACTAACTACATATGAGTATATTATGTGTACTAACTACATACATACGATCGTATGAATATCTTCAACTACTCTGAATATTGGTTGTAAACTCCACTCCATTGACCCCGTAACCCTAATTTGTCTTGTTTACAATTCATCCCTCCAACTGCTGATCTTGCTCAATCTTATAATGCACGATTCAAAAGTTTTGAATATTTGATACATTTGTCTGTTAAAAGTTTTTTTTTTTTTAATTTTAGATTGTATTTAAAAACTTTAAAATGTTTTATGTTGAAGATATGATTTCTCAATATTCTCATTGTATCATATAACTAACGTAGTTATCAAGAAAACTAATTCAAATAATTTCATGCTAGTCTTTAATAAAAAAAGTTGACTACATATAAAACCTAACTTAATTTAAGAGTTGTCGATTTTAAGATTATAATTTTCTTCTCAAATTAATAAACAATACCTAAATCTTACATATGAATATTATTACTATCTTATAATAAAAAAATAAATATCACGTCTAGTCATTTAAAAAAATTCATTTATTTTATTATCATTTCATTTACTCTTACGACTTGTTATCAATATCATCTAATAACATAATAGATAAATAGTTGAATTCATTAAATATATTAACATAAATTTAACTTTAACATATTATATAAAAAAATATTGTTTCAAATTTGAGTATATACAGAGGAAATCGTGTAGGAAGAGACAAAATTCATGTTAATAATGTCTATATCCTTTTAATAAAAATACCTTATTAATCATCATACATGTGACATTATTTAAATAATCTAATATTAAGAGATTAATACAAATTAAATACAAATAATATTATATCTATTTCACAAAAATTTTAAACCACTTAATTTGTTTTCTTTTGATATTTATATGCAGTTAACATTTGTTTTTTCATGTTGGTATGCATTGGTGGAGAAGGTAACAAAAGATAAACACAATAATGAATTTTGAAATTAACTTGTTAATTATTTAATGTTCTTGCAAGAGATCGGTTAGCTCCAGCAACAACAAAGTTTTTTTGTTTGTTCTTGGTCGCTCCTGCTGTTCTTTCTTTTCTACTGCTCCAATCGCTCCAAAATCTACTGTCCCGGGAGAGGGGTCCTGTAGACACTCCGACGTTCAAGTCAATTTAGGGTTAGAGTGTGCAGGTGATCAGGTCAAAGTTTAGAAGTACATTATTTGTGGTGATTGAACTCATATTTATAGGTGTTGTAATGGACCTATGGTATTCAGGTCCATTGGGCCTAGTTTAGAGTAAGGCCCAGTCTGTTATGATTTGGTGTTTTCGTTTTATACATTGTACTTACCTTCCGCATATCTCGCGATTGGGATTATTATGGGTCACGCGACTGATTTGCCCTGCTCGTCCATGGGAAATAGCATCGTTCGTGGCAGACTGGGATACTGACCGAGATGGTCATCTCGGTCGGTCATGTCACAACTCCGAAGTGTACAAGGTGATGTAAATAGTATATGAATGTAGTTGGTTCATGTATATGGTAGACCATATAATACATAGGCCCCCCAAGTCCTTGAGGGTGTGAATTGGCCGAAAAGGATTTAATTGTGTGATCGACATGTCTGTCCGCAAAGAAGTGTTGGGTGTTCCTCTCCACTGACCGTCCGAGGGCCTGTTAACGCAGATTCCCGTGCATTTTCTAGGTTCGCTTGTTTCTCATTTTCTGTGCGTGAGGGTATATTGATCGTGGGGTTTATAGGTTGTCGCGTCAGTGCTAGGTTTTGGCTATAAATAGCCCTAGACCCCGTGGCATTCAACATCGTTTTCATCCAAGTAGCCGAATAACTCTAACAAGTTTTTGGTCGCCTTCCCTTTTTTCTCGAGGTAACCATGGCTTCCTTCTCTCTTCAATCTTATTCTGCTTCTGGGTCTTCTAGTAGGCAAGATGACTCAACTAGCCGTACAGGTGCGGCGGAGCAAGAAATTGGTCCTGACGGGGGACTTCTAGTAGCGTTAGTATTAGCGACTCAAGTAGTGGGTCTGCCGATAGTGAGAGGGCAAGGGTAGTAGAGGTACCGACCTCCAGTAGCAATGCAGAGGATGTTGATGAAGTTAACCCTCCCGATGACGACTGGGTGGTTACCGATGCCAAGATCACCTACTCTAAGTATAGGATGACTTTTCCTCTTAGGATTTTACTTGATGTACAAGATATCCTAGAGCCTTCCATTTCGGATGGTGTCTTTTCATTGCGTCGATGTTTGACGTCTACCGTAGTATTCTACGGTCGGGGGTTATCATCAATGGACTTTTTCTAGATGTATGCCCGCGTTGTGAAGGATTCTTATGTCCGTATTCCTTTTGATGACTTTTGCATGTGTATACTACGTACATTGAATGTCGCTCCCACTCAGCTCCACCCAAATAGTTGGGCATATGCTAGGGCGTTTTAATTTTTATATACAACTTTAGACATCACCCCTTCCGTTTCTCTCTTCCTTCACCATTATTTAACCCGTCCGGGTAAAAAAATAGGATGGTTATCCTTAGTGAGTCAGTCAAGGAACCGCCTATTAACTCCCTATTCGTCATCTTACAAACATTTTAAAGATACCTTTATCAAGATTTCTTTTGGGAGTGAGGGTCGAGAGTACATATATGACAGAAATGAGAGGAGGTTTCCCCTGTATTGGACCAAGTCTCCTGTTCGGTTCGCCTCTTAGTCGCGATTGGAATTGTCGGCAGAGGATATCTCTGCGCTATCGGTTCTAGATGGCCTCCCGAGGGGTATCCCTACTCAAGCAATCCTTGACACCTATTTGTGCGAAGACCCGAGCAGCGTTGTGTTGGATACATTGTTATTTTGTATTCAGCCTTTCTTTCATATATCATTTTCTACCTTAGCTGATTTATGCAGATATTATCGCTGACATCAACCCCAAGATGAACAAAGTTTTCAAGGATGTGTTGGCATCAAGGCCGATGGTTGGAAGCAGGAAGGGTCCTCCCACGAAACCGGCCTATAAGGGGAAGGCTGTGCGAGAAGAGGTGCCTGAAAGGGTCAAACCAATTGCGGTTGTCTTGCCATCCTCTATCTGGTCGTCCGTTGCTCCAGTTTCTGAGCCTCCTAAGAAAGAGGAGAAGAAATCCAAGCGTACCTCAGACTGAACATCCTCTCAACGGTCGTCCCAACGACTTAAAGGGACAGCTATTGAACAGGAAATGACTTCTACCTTCAAGTTCCTTAACAAAAATATGATGGTGTCCAACCGTGTTGTTCTTGAGTTGAACGAATATGAAGAGAAACAATTTGCTTCCTCCTCCCGTAAAGAACTAAGCCTGTGTTTGGTTGAACCAATTTGTGTGAATGTACTGTTCAAGAAGATCGATTGTTGTGGATGAAGTCTGTTTGATTGCATTAATTTGGGAGGATGGATTGGAGAGGATTTGTAGGATAGGATCCTCGCTCATGTGAAGAGATTCGAAGAGATGAAATTGGAAATTACGAAACAATCCCTATAAGTGAGTTGGAAATTACGAAACATCCTTTTCCACAAGGGTCAATTAGTAATTTCACAAATATATCAATTAAAAAAATAAAAAATCTATAACATCTATCAAATCATTCCCAAACTTTCACAAACATTCCTTTCAAATCCCTTCAAATTTTACCATCTATCCATTAATCCAAACAACCTTATCATCCACACACAATCCACTTAAATCTCTTAAATCCATTCCCTCAAATCCACTCCTCCAACCAAACAAACTCTAAGGGATGCTCTCCTAGAAGTAAATGCATGTGCCCTCTTGTTAAGCCGGGCAGTGGGGGAGGAGCTGCTAAAGGAAGACACGACGATTGTCGAGAAGTTGAAGGCAGAATTGGGGGGACCACCTCGTTGTTGAAATCCGCTCTAGATGCTAACATAGACTTGGCACAACTTAACAAGGATCTGGAGTTGGAGAATGAGGCCGCTAATTAGGGAAGCCGCAAAGCTGAGGAAAGTTATAGAGAATTTAAGAGTTGAACACAACTTCCTCCAAGAGCGCTGCTTGGCTGCTGAGGAGAAAGAGAAGGCGACCGCCCACCGAATAGATGTTCTGAGCAACGACGTTGTCGACCTGGGACAAAAAATGACAAAGCTAATACTAGACCTGGAGGAGGAACGGTCGCTTCGAGTGAAGGCTAAGAAGAGCTTTGATGAACTCCGTGGTTTTGTTATCAAACAACATGACCTTGGATTCGACCTTGTTGTCCGATAAGCTGCTTACTTTTACCAGGTTCTAGTAGATGAGGACATGTTTGACAATCGAAAAGACATCTATAAGGGCGAGTTGACCTTAGTTATGGACATCCCAGATGAGGATGAAGAGGAAGAGGCTGAGGAAGAAGATACTGAGGCGCGGAGTGGGGAGTCTAAGGTAGGGGGAGGCATGTCGGCCCCAGATGTGTTATTTCTGATTAGGACCTGGCTTTATTTTTCCTTTTATTTGTATATGTTACTGGTTGTGTAGGCTCTTTTTGATGGCTTGTATCCAACCATAGTATAGTTTGTGGTTGCACTTTGGTCAGCCTTGATTTGTAAATGAACATTTTGTTGCAATGATATCTGAGCTTATCTTTGCGTTTCCCGATCGTTTTTATGATGTTCAATATGTATTACGACTGGTATCATAGCGTTTATATAATTTGCAGTTGGTTGAAAATTAAATTATACGCCTGACAGTCAGTTCCGTAAGGCGTTGGCTTTCTAGGTGGAAAGTTGAATAATTAGATACCTCCTGGTCGGTTTCGTGAGGTGTGCGTGGCTTGGTTGAAAGCTAAATGATTAGACACCTCCCAATTGGTTCTGTGAGGTGTGGGTGGCTTTCTTGGTTGAAAGCTGAATGATTAGCACCTCTCATAAGTTCCATGAGGTGTGGGTGGCTTTCTTGGTTGAAAGCTGAATGATTAGACACCTCCCGGTCGGTTCTGTGAGGTGTGGGTGGCTTTCTTGGTTGAAAGGTGAATGATTAGACACCTTCCGATCAGTTTCGTGAGGTGTGAGTGGCTTTCCTGGTTGAAAGCTGAATGATTAGACACCTCCTGGCCAGTTTCGTGAGGTGTGGGTGGCTTTCTTGGTAGAAAGCTGAATGATTAGACATCTCCCGGTCAGTTCCGTGAGGTGCACAATTGACAGACTTGATAGGGAAAGTTACAACTCTTTATTATCTGCAGTGCCTCATTAAAACCTCCTTGACCAAAACCTTCCTTAGGATAAAATGCCATAGGTAGGAAAGAGTACACTGAGTTACATGAATTTAACTGAAATAAAATTTTAAGTGGGCGACATTCCAGGTGTTGGGAATTTGCTCGTTGTCCAAGTGTTCTAGCCTGATTGCTTCGTTGTTTAGGTTTTGATGGACCCTATACGAGCCTTCCCAGTTGGGTACGAACTTGCCATCTGCAACATCCTTCCGAGCATTACCTGTCATTCTCCAAACAAGGTCTCCCTTCTGAAAGGTTCTTGGCTTGACTTTGGCATTGTATCTTCTAGCAGCCGTCTATTTGTAGGCTTCTTCTTTGATCTTAGCCTTTTCTCTAAGCTCTTCTAGCAAATCTAACTCGGTTTTCATGCATTCATCATTGAATGCTAGATCTTTCAACTGCCTTCTCACAGTTGCCTCTCTTATCTCGACTGGCAACATAACGTTTGTCCCATATGTTAGGTTGTATGGGGTTTCACATGTGGATGTTTGCGGAGTACATCTGTACGCCCACAATACTTCCAAAAGCTCGTCGGCCCACTTTCCTTTAATTGCTCCTAGTCTTTTCTTCAGCTGCAATAAGATTACCTTATTGGATGCCTCGGCTTGACCGTTTGTTTGTGGGTGTTCAATGAAACTAGTAATGTGTTTAATTTCCAACTCGGCCAGGAAGGATTCTAGTTTTCGATCGACGAATTGTCGGTCATTGTCTGTTATCACTGTGTGTGGGATGCCAAAATATGCACACAATCTTGCACATAAAGGTTTGCACGTTAGCAATTGTAATTTTGACAAGGGGTTTTGCCTCTATCTACTTAGTAAAGTAATCAATTGCTACGATCAAGAACCTCCTTTGGTCGGTTGCTGGTGGGAAGGGTCTGACAATGTCTATTTCCCACTTGGCAAAAGGCCAGGGAGCACTAATCGTCTGCAGATCAGTTGGAGGCTGGTGAATCAAAGGGCCGTTTTCTTGACAGCTTTTGCACTTCTTCACATACTCAGCCCAGTCTTGGCGGACGGTCGGCCAGTAATATCCAGCCCGGATGACTCTGACAGCCAAAGTTCTATGACCACAATGCATTCCACAAACACCGTTGTGGAGCTCGTTCATCACGTATTCGACCTGTTCTTTACCTACACACTTCAAGAGAGGAGTGGTGGATCCTCTCTTATACAAGTCTTCACCGATGAAGACATAACGGGCGACCTTCTTTGCAAGTGTTTTGTCTAATTTGATTTCTCCTTGCTCCAAGGCTTTCAAGGTTTGAATTATAGGTGTTCGCTAGTCTGCAACTATTTCGACGTTCATGCAATCTGTGTCAGACAGAGTCAGTCCGCTGAGGGTGACTTGGATGACGGTGTTGAATCTTCCCTTGCCTTTTTCTAGTGCCAACTTTGATAGTACGTCCACTCGCGTGTTTTTAGATCTGGGAATGTGCTCAACCTTTGCAAACCCAAAGTGAGAAAGGAGAGTGATGACCTTCTGGTAATATCTTGTTAGTAATGGGTCGTTCACCTAGAAGGTTCCATTTAGCTGTTCGACCGTCAATTGGGAGTAGGTCAAACATACTAGTTATTTTACCCATATCTTCAGCTAAGTTTAGACCGGCTACGATGGCTTCGTACTCAACTTGATTGTTAGATGCTTTAAAGTTAAAGCGCAACGATTGTTCTACCTTTATCGCAGTTGGGTTTTCCAATACCACTCCTGCTCCACAACTATTGTCATTGGATGAGTCGTCTACATATAGTGTCCATGTGATTTGTTGCTCTTGCTGGTTTTGAAGTTCTGATGCAAAGTCGGCTAAGCATTGTGCCCTGATAGGTCCTCTTGGTTCAAATGTCAATCCAAACTCTGAGAGCTTGACCGACCAAGATGATGGAGGAGCTCCTAGGTGCCTTAGCTTCTTGCGTAAGCTTCAATGAAAGTTGAGCATGATGAAACCTTGAAGCACCGAATAGAAGTGGATGAAACTCCTCATGATGCGGAAGCCATGGAAATGCAAGGAAAGAGAGGTGTAAGGAGGTTGATGGTGAAGTAGATGGTGAAAGCCTTGAAGGAGGTTGGGCCAACCTTCAAGAAAGAGAGCTTCTAGCTTCTAAGATGAAGTAGATGAAGCTCCTACCACTCCTAAACTTTGATGAAGTAAAATTCACCCAAATATCTACTAGCCAAAGTAATACTATCATAATACCTTTTCAGGAAGGGAAGGTTAGAGAAGGTGAATGAGAGTAGGAGAATGACAAAGGTTGTTTACCTTTAAATTCATTAAAACATTTTGACAAGTTATTAAAGAAGACTTTATGAGATTCATGTGTGAGTTACACTCTGATGGAATTCTCCCAATAGCAAGTAATTCTTCTTTTATCTCTCTCATTGTAAAGGTAGAAAACCCAATTGGTTTTGTACCAAGCTCTTTGGTGGGCTACATATATATAAAATCTTATCTAATGTATTGACATATTGATTAAAAAATGTCTTCGTTCATAGATAATGGGTTATTAGAGGATAGGAACATGATGCATAGTGTATTGGTAACAAATAAGGTTGTGGATGAAACATGAAGATTGAAGAAGGATTATCTTATCTTCAAAGTGGAAACGAGAAAACCTTTGAGTTAGTTTCATGGAGTTTTCTAAATTACATGTTTGTAAGACTCGAATTTTCAGAGATGTGGATGGTATGTATAAAACCATGCCTAAACTTTATTCTATCTTTGTTTTAATTAACGGTAATCCTTCAATTAATTTCCAAATGCAAAGGGGTCTATGCCAAGGGACCTTATTGCATCTTTGCTTTTCACAATCACCATGGAGGGATTAAGTTGCATGATGAGATAAGCAAGCGAAGAAGGAACATACAAAGGCTATGATCAAGGTGGCTACAGGAAGCACAAAAGTCAATTTACTATAATTTACCAATGACACAATTTTTCTTGGTAAGGTTTCACTTCAAAATACATTAGTGATTAAGAGTATGTTGAGCATTTTTGAACTTGTATCTGGTCTAATGTGAATTTCGCCAAGAGTAGGTGTGGTGATATAAGAGTTGCAGAGCAAAGATCGATGTTGGTGACCACGATGTTGAATTGTATAATTCTATCTTTTCTTTTAGTTTACTTGGGCATTTTGATTAGAGAAAATTTTAGAAAAGAGTTAATGCAAAACCCAATCATTTCAATAAAAAAAATTATCCTTCTGGAAAACCAAAAACCTTTCTCTACCGAAAGAGCATGGTTAATTAATTCTTCTCTGTCACTTTTCTATTATCCTTCTTCAATTTTTCTTTTTAAAAGAAAAAGGTGTGGAGAAAACTACAAGATTGCAATGTAGCTTTCTTTGGGGAAGTAAAAATCTAAAAAGGTAGATTGCTTAGGTCGATTAGAAAGACATTTGTAGGCTTAAATGATAAGGAGGATTTTGCCCATTTAAAATTTTTATAATAAATAATTAGAATAATTATTAAGGATTGTATTAGAGTATATTAACATATAATAAATAATTATTATGTGAAGATTATTAATAATTATATTAGAATATAATCTTCACAAAATAATGATTTATTATCTATTAATATAGTCTAACACAATGATTAATAATTATTACATATAATAATTATTTATTATTTTAATAAAATACTTTTTAGTAAAATGGATATAGAATTTGTGGGAAACAAATGATAGTCCTTGGAGATCAGTACTACAAGAAAAATACGAGGTTGGAGAAACTTGTACAATGAGACAAGGACCAATAACAATGAATCTATTTGATGGATAAATATAAAGAGTATATGTAACAAATAATCTCAAAAGTTGGTTTTGAGATTTTTTTAATCAAATTGTTAGCTTGACATGATTTTATTATATGGTAAGAAAGAATTTTATCCGTTCTAAATTTTTTTGGGAAAAATTACATTAAAATGGTAATTTTATCATAAAGTTTAATCAATATGGGAAAATATTTTATCTTATTATCTTGATTTTTTTTTTTTTTAATGGATGCGATCCTGCCATGTTATTTATAATATCTTCTTTCAACTTTTATTTTAGTATAAAACTTTTATGAGATTGATGATTTACTAAATTTTTATTTATATTTATTGATAAAAGAGGTATTTTTAAGATATTTTGTTTCATTTTTATAACCTTTGAGATCCTACTTTAATGATATTCTAAGTGTGAATTTTTAGTGTATTTAATTCACACCTAAATAAATATACGTAAATATTTTTAGTTATTTAAAAAAATAGAAATTAATCATATGAAAACACAAATATTTTTATTAGTTTTTTTATAAAAAAAATCGCTAGAAATTAGTCTTCCAAAATAATTTACCTAAGTCATCAAATTAATTTCATTTCTAAGGAAATATTTGTGTTTAAAACTTAAGGTTCCTTACACAAATGCACCCTTGTCACATGATTTTCACAAATTTATTGTCAAGCGGAAACAAATTTATAACTTTTTTTCTTGTTAACATTAGAAATTTAATACAACTTCATAGAATAAGTCAACATAAAAACTGACATATCCAATGCTACAGGTTTTATTTTACAATTAATTCATTAATCACTTAAAAAATGGGTGAGATATCCCAGATAAACAAAAACTGTTTATTTGGGATTAATTTCTATAAATTACTTTTTAAAGAACTAAAAATATAATTGTAGTTTTTTAGAGGTCTAATTTTTGCAATGTTTTTAGTCACGCTCTCTCTATTTCCTTAATTAAAATATAACGTTCATTAACTTATGATTTTGTAATGCTTTATTCAAATCACTAAATTACCCTTTATATTATATAACACACTTATTCAAAGAAATTGATGATTCTCCTTATAAAATATTTTATAAGTTTTATGATACATTAATTTTCTTATTGTTTGTTTTTATTAAATAGTATGAACACGTCATAAAAGATGCTAAGGTATTTTTATAATAAAAATGTAAAGGTCATAATTAAATATTCTTAATAATATTCTAAAAACAAGTAATTAATTTGTTGTTGATTAATGCTTTACTAAAAGATCAAAATTGTTTAATTTCCGAAAGCTGAAACATGAAATATGATATCTAATATTTATAAAAATAAAAAATTACAAAATTATATAAATAAAAAATAGTATTGAAATTTTTATATTTATAGTGAGTCAACGAGTCAATGAGCAAGTCGTGTATCTGTGGCTAGAAACCATACTATCTGTCAACATTCATTTTTTTCCGAGTGAAAATGATTATTTCTATTAATTTTTCAAAAAAAAAATAATACTTTTTAATTTAAATATTAAATTTTGTTTCATTTCTTATTTTCATTTTTTTAGTAAAATATATAAAAAATGTGGTTTAAATTTTTACTTCTTTCTTATTTTAGAAAAAATAAAAATAATTAAATACAAAAATATATTTACCATTTTTTATGATTATCTTTATCTTTTATTAAGTTTTTATTTTCTTTGTCAAAAATAAAAAAAATATATTTATTTTATTTTACAAAAAAATATAATACATAATAATAAAAAATAGCAAAAAAACAAAAAAATTTTAAAAAGAGCAACTTGCCCCTTTCCCTTTTGTTTCAAGAAACAGTAAAAAATCCTCTCGTACGAGAGGCACCATCATGACCACCAGACCACTAGTCACCACTCCAATCCCCCTACTCCCTCTACGCTTCAGGCCCTGCGCTGCTTTTGCCTGTGCTCCTATTCTTAGCACCAGCATACCTTATTCTAACAAAACCGCCCCTAAATACTTCCTCCTACAACTACCTTTACCTAATTCTAACCAAAACCTGCTTTGCCCTGCAAATACATGACCAAGTCAACACTCCAACCCCTAGAATGAACACAGAACATTTTAGGGTTCTTCTTTTTCAGGATGGATCCCCATAATTAGGACATTCTTTCACTCCGGCTCGAGATTAAAAACAAATGACATTGAAACGCAAGTGGCCCCTAATCTTGAGTTCTCATACAATAAACTCACTTCTCAAATTCACAATACTCGCACTCTCACAAGTAAGGAAAAAAAGAAACCTTGACGGAGGATTGGATCGAGAAAGAGTAGCAGGAGAAAGGAAGAACACAAGGTTTGTTATTTCCTCACTCTATTTTGGTTTTACTGTTCCATTCTCAAAGTGAATCTTACACATACATATCTTGCATTCAATGTAATATACCCTGCACCATGCATCCACCAAGTAAAACAACAAATACAGTGGCTAACGAAAACGATAGAAATAGTGTTTAAAACTAAAAAAAGGATTATGAAGCTTCCACATCTCAACCAAAACAACATCGCCACACCAAGCCAAAAGAAATCACCATCCAACCGCGGCCTCTCCTTCACCTTCGAGCGTCACCCATCGTCTCTATAAACCTCTGATGAGCCACCACCACTTCAAACCCTAGCCCCATCGATTCATCCAATACCTTAGCCATGAGCCACCAAGCCACTGTAAATGGGTAGGAGTAATGTCAAATCATTGCCAACAAGCCACGTTGTTGCCGACAACACCTCATTCTTACCCTTTCTCCATCCTAAGCTGCGTCGCCATCTTCCTCCTCACCACATATCTGGTTCATGGCGCCTCTTATTTCTCCTCCCAAACCTGAGATTTTCCCTTGCTTCTTGCTATCGCTGCATCATCTCCATGAACTGCTGCATCATCTCCATGAACCGCTGCTAATTATGTGCCCCTTTGCCATAAAAAAACGTCGGCCCCCTCTTTTCTCTCAAGCTTTAACCCTAAACTAATTTTAGGGTATGTTAATTTCCAGAGCAATGAAAGTGATGCAAGAGGATTGGGCTTACGCCCATTGTGTTCTAGTGGCACCATTTAGAATAGCAAAAGGGAGAAAGGTGCTGACGTGATAATGTGATAATGGGCTTTAGCCCGAAGTCAAATTCGGATTGTGACAAAGGAAAAGGGGCTGACGTGAATTTGTTTAGGTTTAATGTTGTTTTATTTTTTTCCCTCTTAATAAATAATAAAATAATTTTTTTTTTCTCTTCCTTTGACCTAAGTAAAGGTGAAGTTAGGTTTGAATATGAAGTTGGAAGAATGAAAGATTGAAAGGTTTTGGGGCTCGACTCAATTGTTTTGATCCAAATAAAATATTAAAGATGTGGGTGTTAAGGTGTGAGATTTAAAAACATGAAGAGAGGGCAGCGTGAATAAAAGGGTTTGACAGTAGTTGAGATCGAGAGTGGATGAGAGGGTGCCATGCGTGGCATATGTTGCATTTTTTTTTTAACCTTTTTTTGTCTTTTAGTGTCTTTATTTTTATTCCTTTTCTTTTTTTTTCATAAGAATAAAGATTTTTTTTATTCAATTAAATTGTTCTCTTTAAAAAAATGTTTCTAAAAAAATCTAAAAAAATATTATGTAATCATATAATAAAAAATTAAAGTTTTTAAAATAAAAAAATATAAAATATTTTAAAAAGTATATTCAAAATATATTTAATTCCTTTCTTTGTATCTTTTTTAAAATAAAATTTGATTAAATATCCAAATAATCGAACGTTATGCGGAATTTAATTTGAAAAACTTTCGTTATTTTGTTTGGATAATCAAAAGACCGTATGCGTCAAGAGATATCTAACACGAAATTTCCTCTTCAAAATTTACTAGAATATAAAAATATCAAATTTTCACAAAATTAAAAGATATACAAAATTAAAAAATATACAAAATTAAAAAAATTAAAAAATATCAACGTCTCAAACAATTTTCAACAAAGAACTACGTAATCCTGATTTTCCATTCTTAATGGAAATGCATAGGAGCAAGTTCAAACTCTTGTCGGGCCCCAAAAATTAAAAGAAAAATATTTTTTTTGTTTGTATTTGCAATTTTGTCATTTTTATGGGAGAAATAAATATTTTCAAAACCACACTTATTTTACTTATTTAATTAAAGATTCCGTTCATGTGGGGGTGCTAATGTAAAATAAGTTTTGGCCAAGTTCAAGAGAGGGGTGAATTGAACACCTTTAAATATTTTCGTAAATGTATTTTTCAAGATGATATAAAATGCAATCAACAAAGGTTCAAAACTAATTCCAGAAAAATAGCAATCACACAGAATCAATAAACTGAAGACAAATTTTAATTCTGGAAAACCAGTAGACTGTTAAGCAAGTTCTTGAAAAATAGTGTACAGTAAAACCAATTGTTTAAAGATTAATTCAAGAAATTAAAGAATTCGATCAACTCCAAGTTAGCAATGAATTATTGATTCAAGAACCTATTATTAAACAGAACAGACTTTGTTTAATATCAGAAAACTATTTTTAACCACTAATTGTGGAAAGTCAACTTTTCTGGAAAAACATATTGATGAACAGAAAACCCAGTGAATTAGAAAACTGTTTGTTTCATAAAAGAATCGAATAAATTGTTTATAGATGTGCTTTATGATTTAAGAGATACTCAAATATTAATCAGAACCAATCAATTAAACCAATTAATGAGTTTTTATCAGATTCTGAAAAATCAAGAAGATTAACAAAAACTGTAAAGAGTTGAGCAAGAAATAGCAACAACACACAGATTTATCCTGGTTCACCCTTCCTCAAGGGCTATATCCAGTCCCTTACTCCACAATAAGGATTTCCACTATAAAAGATCAAACCAGATCAGTTTACAGCAATTCAGTTACTTGCAACCCGTAAGAATACACTGCTCCCCGCAGTAAACCCTTTGTTGAAACCTACAACAGAACCTGGAAGAACTATACAGACTCCACTGTATATTCCAGAATATCCCTTACTGATCCCCTTAGCAAGTTACAACCTGTACAAAACCCATTGTACAAACATAATTACCACACCAGGTAACTCACACCAGAATAAAATCCAGTACAATGAAAGAATTATCACAAACTCAGCAAAACAAGCACTTCTATACAACAGATTACAAAAGTAATGAAGAAATGGTATAGAAGGCTTAGTCTGATGATCAGATCAGTGATGTAACAGTCGCAGTCAATTCAAAGCTCTAGTAGTATTAAAAAAACAATACTTGATGAAAGAGTTTGAATGATCTTGATCACTAGACAAAAAGGTGTTTTTCACTCTTTGAAAACTCACAGTTCCTGCTCCAAAAATATTTAGAATGTTTTCGTATCTGTTTTAAAAACGTGCCAAATATTTATAAACAACTGTCTTAAAATTCAATCAATTGTTTTGTTAAACAGTCAATTGTTTTTCTCGAGTTAGTTAAAATAGTTATTCAAAACTCAAGTTCTGATTTTAATGATTTCTCAAATCCTTTGTTAAATCAGAAAACACTTATGGGGCTTATCCTTGACTAAGATTGCATGCATCACTGATTTGAACTCAAACTTGACACACAACACACAATCCTAAGTTCTAGACCGAGCTCCTCCAATCTTCAAGCAAACTCCATGCAGTTCACATATGATCACAAGGTCTTGAACTTCATCACATGGTTGGCTTCATCAAATCTTCATAGCAACTCACTGGTGTTAACAATCTCTACCAATTTGATGAAGACAAACAATGGTGTGTTGAGTTGAAATACATGCTTGTTCTTTTGTAAAACAATTTACTGACTTTCATGAAGCTCCTCCATAATTTGATATATTGTTAGTCATATTTCACAAAATATAGTGAAGTAAACAGTAACCCAAAGGATAACAAAGTTCATTGATAATAAGCACGAGTACATATGATAACCATCTCATTAATTAGTACAAATCATGCACCAAATTGATTAAACATAACAAACTAAAATTTGGACTTTGGCTGGATAAACCAGCAGATCAGAGTAGTAATAACAACAAAAAACATGAAACAGCAAGTAACAGCAGAAACAACAAACAACAACGACAAGAAATATAACAAACACCAAACAGACAGTAAACTGAACATAGTAATATCAACTAGACTCCTAGACTCCTAGACCACAACCACAACACTTCCTAAAGTCAACACTCCTAATTCTCCCCCATTGACTTCATCAAATGGAAGAAAAACCACCACTAGATAGGCAAGAGATGCTCTACTTGTCTGCTGGAAAGAACAAAGTCCCTATCTTGGACTGAATGTCATCAACTTGAGTTTCAATATGCTGGAAGTGAGTTACGCAGTACTGATGATGGCTACGGTTCTGATCTTTCAGGTGGTTGAACTGATTCATCATGAGTAGTTCGAGCCTTGAGAAGGAGTCTTGAATAGGAACAATAGGCATTTCTGATTCAGGTTCAGCTTGATCAAAGTTCATATTTTTGTCCTCATCTTCATCATCCTCATCATTATCAATGGATTCCTCTTCTTCCTCATCACCTCCAACCGATTCTTCATCAGCCTTGCAAATCCGTCTCTTATTCTTCATATTTTTTCAGACCAATCTTGGTGAGATTTGCTGCGGTAATCTGGTTCAGAGCCTTAATTTCTTCAACAACTTCGCTTTCCACATCTATTTCAAAGTATTCAATGAAAATTGATAATAGTATCACATATGGATTTAAAGACTTGTTACAAGAACTGATTGATCAACACATTCTACAAGTTTGTTACAAAAAGAGAGAAGAGGAAATATGTACACTGACAGGCGAGGAACCATTCCCGGCCGGGCCTAAACTTCTGGTGATACATTTCACTAATGTCTCACTTGTACCGTCAGGACGACAACCTATTGTGATACAGGCTCCATCCCCTTTCCCTTACAAGAGTGAGAAAGCAATGCCCTGGAGATATGGTACCAATATGCTAAGGAGCAAACAAGAACAAAGACAGATAAGGGAGACCCGTGACAGCAAGGAACTTGTTATTGATAACATTGCGGGTATAGGAGGAATGACTAGGAGCGGTCATCTCTTTATACCGCCGGAGCTAAGAAATGAGGAAGGTCACAGAAATGGAGTGGCCATGGAAAAGGCGAAAGTTTTTCTGATAGAGAAGGCTCAACAGGTTGACGAGGAGCCCGATGGAGAAGCTAAGAAAGAAATATTAGATGTGGAGGCATGTGAGTTTTTGAAGTTTATTCAACAGAGTAAATATAAAGTGGTTGACCAGCTGAATCGCATGTCAGCCAGAATCTCATTGCTTGAATTGCTGATGCATTTGACCTCCCATCGAAAGTTACTGATGAAGATATTGAGTAGAGCTCATGTTAAGCAAGATATATCTGTAAACAAGTTTGAAGGGATCGTTAACCATATACAACTAACAATTACCTCACTTTCACTGAAGATGAAATACCCTAAGAGGGAAGGGGTCACAACAAGGCTCTATATATATATATATATATATATATATATATATATATATATATATATAT